>Ga0209543_1000675_pt1 | contig 40397 bp, 39 predicted proteins | sample MesohylFT_FD_187296 | JGI IMG/M metagenome (GOLD analysis project Ga0209543, IMG submission 187296) | Host-associated microbial community of the marine sponge Aplysina aerophoba from Gulf of Piran - sponge mesohyl, lysed by freeze-thaw... | ecosystem: Host-associated > Porifera > Sponge >...
CCCGAGTGGCTCCCCGCCTCTGCCGCCGAGGGCTCTGGCGGCGGAGGCGGCATTAGCGGGGGCACAGTGGCGCTCGTGGTGATCATCCCCATAGCCGTGGTCCTAGCCGCCTGGGTCTTCTGGCCCGGCAAGCGTAAGAGCGCCCAGCGCAAGCGCCGCCGCTGAGTCAGCGGCGGGCGGCGAAGAAGTCTTTGAGTAAGGCGGAGGACTCGTCTCGTCCCATACCGGCGACCACTTCGAAGTTGTGGTTGAGCCGGGGGTCGGCGCCCAAGTTGTAGAGCGTGCCGCACGCCCCGGCCTTGGGGTCTTCGGCGGCGAACACCACCCGGGCCACCCGAGCCATCACCGCGGCCCCGGCGCACATCGGGCACGGCTCCAGCGTGGTGACCAGCACTGCTCCATCGAGGCGGGACGAGCCCCGCGCCGCCGCCGCATCCCGCAAGGCGAGAATCTCGGCGTGGGCGGTGGGATCATTGGTGCTCAACCGCTCGTTGTGGCGGGCCGCCAACACCTCCCCGTCGATAGCCACCACCGCGCCGATGGGTACCTCGCCCTGTTCGCCCGCCCGACGAGCCTCGGCCAAGGCCAGTTCCATGAGCTGGCGATCATCGTTCACGAGGTCAGGTTATGGGCTGGGAGTACGCCGACGCGGCCTACTACCCTGAACAGCGGAAGGTTGCCAGAGCGGACGAATGGGGCGGCCTCGAAAGCCGTTGTGGCCTCCGGGTCACCATGGGTTCGAATCCCATACCTTCCGCCAAAGACGCCATGCCCCCAGCGTCGAGCACTCTTTGGGCTGTCACCACGACTGCCGCATGACGAAACCCTGCCTCTCGGCCAAACGGAAGGCCGAGATCCAACTCGACGACGTCACCCGAGGTCAGCATCGAGCCAACCCACCTCCTCGTTCGTGAGTTGACCCCTCAGTTCAGCACCGATCTCGTCTTGTCGCATCTTCCGAGCCGCGATTGGTCGTTGAGCCAGATGTTTGCCCAGGACGAAGCCCTCATACCCGTTGGCGGCGATCTGGTCGCAGATGGCGGCGTAGGTGTTAGTGCCTCCGAGGTAGAAGGTGACGCCTTTTGGCTTGCCGTCGATGTTGGCTCCGGTCCACCAGGAATCGGTCTTGCCGACGATGCTCTGGGCGGCGATCTCGTGGACCTGCCGGGTCCATTCGGCCTCGGCCTTGGGATCGGAGTCGATGCGGTCTAGATCGTGGTCGAGCATGTGGGCCAGGCAGTCGGCGATCCAGTCGACGTGCTGTTCGATGGAGAAGATCACGTTGCTGTACACCGCGGGGCTGCCGGGGCCGGTGATCATGAACAGGTTGGGGAATTCCGACGCCACCAGGCCGAGGTAGGCGCCGGCCCCGTTGGCCCACTTCTCGCGGAGGGGCAGGCCGCCGATTCCCTGGATGTCCATGGCCAGCAGGGCCCCGGTCATGCCGTCGAATCCGGTGGCGTACACGATCAGGTCGAGGTCGTAGGAGGAGCCGTCGGCGGTCCGCAGGCCCTGAGGCGTGATTTTCTCGATGGGGCTCGCAGCCACATCCACCAGCGTCACGTTGGGCCGGTTGTAGGTCTCGAAGTAGCCGATCTCGACGATCAGCCGCCGGGCGCCCAGGGGATGGTCGATCTCCAGGAGCGACTCGGCTGCGTCGGGGTTTTCGACCTTGTCTTTGATCTTGTCCCGCACGAACTGCGCCGTCAGTTGGTTTGACTCGGTGTTGGTCATCACATCGTCGAAGGTGCGGGCGAATCCCGGCCCGCCGAGCGCCCACGAGTTCTCCAGGAGCCGGGTACGGGTCGCCTCATCCACTTCGAGGGCCGACGACACCTTGGGGCGTAGTCGCCCCATCCCGGTCGGGCTCTCGCGCTTGAGAGCCCACCGCTCGCGGTAGTTGTGCTTGAGCTCCTCTAGCTGCTCTTCGTCGAGCGGACGATTGCGGGCCGGGATGGCGAACTGAGGCGTCCTCTGGAAGACGAACAGGTGGTCGGCCTGTTTCGCCAGCTGGGGTATGGCCTGCACGCCAGTCGATCCGGTGCCGATCACGCCGACCCTCATGCCGGTAACGTCAATGCCGTCCTTCGGCCAGCGAGCGGTGTGGATCTGCTGGCCCTCGAACGTGTTGGCCCCTTCAAAACGCGGCGTGTTCACCTCCGAAAGGCAGCCCGCGGCCGATATGAGAAACCGAGCCGAGACGGTTGCGCCCTTTGAGGTGGTTACCAGCCAGTGGTTATCGCCCTCATCGAATCGGGCCTGCTCCACTCGCGTGTCGAATTCGATGTCGCGGCGCAGGTCGAAGCGGTCGGCGACGTGGTTGAAGTAGCGCTCGAGCTCCGGCTGGGTGGGGAACCGCTCGGTCCATTCCCACTCCTGCTCGAGCTCCTCAGAGAAGGTGTAGCAGTAGTCCCAGCTCTCCACGTCGCACCGGGCGCCGGGATAGCGGTTCCAGTACCAGGTTCCCCCGACGCCGTCCCCCTTCTCAAAGACCTTGGCCGACAGGCCGAGTCCGCGTAACCGGTGGAGGGCGTACAACCCCGCCGCGCCGGCACCGATGATGACAACGTCGAAGTCTGGTTCGGTCATTTGATCTTGGGGCGGTTGAGCATTGTGAATGGTCACTTTACCGACGAAGTAGTATCCGACCCATGGGCGACGCACTTGGCATTGAACATTTCTTCGAGCTCTCGGGATCGGACAAGGTCTGGGGGTTCTTCTCCCCTCTGATCATCTTCGCCGCATTCTTCTTGGCCCAGCTCATATTGCCGGGCAGGAAGGTTCCCGGCTATGTCGTCAATCCCCAGACCGGCAAACCCCGCAACTACAAGCTCAACGGCCTGTTGGTGTTCGTCATTGCCCAGATCGTGTGGGCCACCGAGGTAACCGGGATTGAGCGGGATTGGTTTTATCGCGTCACGCTGTGGGCGGTGCTCGGGGGGACGGTGTTCACCGTGATCTTCTCCCTCATAGCGGTGTACAGCCAGCCCAAGGGCGAGATCCAGAACCCGTTACTGGCCCTGTGGGAGGGGCGGGCCAAAGAGATCCAGTTCTTCGGCGAGCGCATCGATATCAAGATGTGGTTCTACGTGGTGGGCGGCACGATGCTGTCGATCAACGCCCTGTCGGGAGCGGCTTGGCACAGCGAGAACATCGACGGTACCAACCCCGGCGTCTACATGTACGCGGCGTTCATGACGTTCTACGTGTTCGACTACTTCATCTTCGAGCGGGTCCAGCTCTATACCTACGACCTGATCCACGAGCACCTCGGCTTCAAGCTGTGGTGGGGCGGCCTGGTGGTCTACGGCTGGATTTTCATCATCCCGCTGTGGGGCATGGCCGCCTACCCCAACCCCGATATGTCGTATGGGTGGAGGAATTTCTGGCTCGTCGTAGCGGCGGTGCTGTTCGTTACCGGATGGAGCATCTCGCGGGGCGCCAACCTTCAGAAATATATGTTCAAGCGATTCCCGGATCGCCACTTCCTCGGGCTCATCGAGCCCACGTACATCCAGGCTGGTGACCGCAAGATCCTGACCAGCGGCTACTGGGGCGCCGCCCGCCACTTCAACTACCTGGGCGAGGGGTTCTTGTGCGTTGGGATCGCCGTGGCGTTCGGGCACTTCGGCGTTCTGTGGGCCTGGACCTACGCCATCTTCATCGTCTCCTTCTTCACCCTCCGCCAGCGCTGGGACGATAGGGAATGCGCCGAGAAGTACGGCCCCGAGAAGTGGGCCGAGTACCAGGAGAAGGTTCCCTACCGCATCTTCCCCGGCGTTTACTAAGAGCGTGGATCCTTCGGTAGAAGCCTGGCGGGCGTACTGCCAGGCGATGGCCGATGCCGGGGAGATCGTGCTGGCTGCGGGGACTCCCGACCACGCCGATGTGCGGGCCGAGGGCATTCGAGCCCTGAGCCGCTATGTGACGTTCGGGCTGGAGCAGTGCTTGGAGCGGGCCGACCCCGCTCGGCCCGAGTTCGTGGATGTGCAGACCACCATCCGAAAGTACATGGGGGACAACCCCGACCAGACCTATTTCTCTGCCTCGGTCAGCGGCGACCGGTCGTACCGGATCAACGCCAGCATGGCCGATGCGGTGGCGGTGGAGATCGGGGTGTACGCCGGCAGCTTCGGCAGCAGCGGAGGTCGTCGGCTGGTGGACGCAGTGGAGGACTCCACGCTGCAAGTCGATCCCGAAGGTGGCTATGAGCTGCTGCTCACCCCCGACCCCGAATCCGGCAACCCCAACCAACTGCGCTTGGACCCCGACGCCAGCTCAGTTCTAATCCGCACCTATTTCACCGACCTGAACGTGCGCCTAGCCCACCCCCGCCCCACCATCGAGGCCATCCCCTCGGGCGGGCCCTCGCCCATGCTCACTCCCGAGCAGCTGCGCCGAGGTCTGGAGTTTGCTGCGCTTCATGCCACGGGTTCGTTCGGCTGGTGGGTGAATCAGAGGAAAAAGGTACCGAGTGAGTTTCCCCTCAACGCCTTCCTACCGCTGCCGGACGAGGGCGACCTGCTCACTCCCGAGAACGTGCGCTACCTCTCCGGCGATTGGCAGCTCGCCCCAAACGAGGCACTGGTGGTGGACTTCGATCCCTCAGGTGGAGCCGACTACTGGGCGTGGGTGCTGCTCAGCCACTGGGGCGAGACGGTGGATTGGCGAAACCGCACCGCAGTGATCAACGGGGACACCGCCGTGCGCCGTGGCGACGGATCGGTCCGCCTTGTGGTGGCCCACCAAGACCCCGGCATGCCCAACTGGCTCGACACCGCCGGCCACCCCCAAGGATCGCTCAGCCTCCGCTGGTTCCGCTCCCACGCCCCCCTCCCCACCGCCGAGACCCAGTTGGTTCCCTTCGACCAGCTGTCCTCCATCAATTAGCTGATCGGTGCGGGCTTTGGCCCAATTGATCCGGGACCCCGGGGCGAGGTGGCGGGAGTAGGGTGGGAGCGTTGTCAATCGGGAAGGGGAGAGCCATGAATGATGACGTCTCCACCACTGAATCCAACCAACCCATGTCGGAAGATTCCGCCGCGGAGGAGCCTGAAGAGCCCATGGTTGACGGCCCCCCCGAAGCTGCCGATGAGGGTGGCGAAGAAGGGGGCGGCGCAGGGATGCTGGGAGAAATCGAGATCCCTTCGACAGGCCGACTGCTGGTCGGAGTTGGTGGGGCGGTTATGGCGGTTTCCACGCTGCTCAGCTGGCTGAAGGTGGGTCATGACAGCTTCCCCAACGTCACCGGTGTGGGCGTTACGACGTTTGGCGTCGGGCTAGCCGTTTTCTTGGTGGGCTTGTCGCTCCTTCTGCGGCGCAAGTCGGTCGGGGCGACCCTGGGCATGGCGCTGGGTGCTTTCGCCATCACCTTGATCTTCATCGTCTTGATTGGGACCGACAGGAACATTCTCGGTTTCGGCGTCTGGCTTGGCTTGGCGGGTACGGCTCTGGCCGTATTGGGAGCGCTGCAAACAGCCTTCGAGTCGAAAGATCAGCCGACGCTGGAACTCCTTCCCATGCAGGCAGCACTGGGCGCAGCCCTAGCGGTTGTCGCCTCGTTCTGGCTTGATTGGGTTGATGGATCCATCAACGGATTGGACTCGGACGTGCTCTTCGGCCTTCCTATCCTCATACTTGGGGGACTTGCCCTGGTTTTCACCGCCGAGCTCCTCTCCATTCCCCTCATGATCTTGGGAGGCAGGAGGCAGGCCCTGTTGACAATCTCCCTGGCGGCAGGGGTGGCTATCACGGTGATCGCCGGCTCCAACGTCTTGGCGGGTGTGCTACTTGGGAACGACTCGTTCGGCTCAGGCCCGATTGTGGCTTTGGTCGGAGGGGTGCTGCTAACCCGTTCAATAAAAGAGGCGTGATCGCGCCAAACCACTAGCGACCACGCACCAGGAGCCGGGTACACTGGCTGCTGCCCGCGCTTGTAGCTCAGTTGGATTAGAGCGTCTGACTACGGATCAGAAGGCCGGGGGTTCGAGTCCCTCCAAGCGCGCCACGCCGATCAGCTTGGTTAGCGATTCCTCCAGCGGCAACCTGCTGGCTGAGCGCGGGCTCAGCCGATTACCAGTTCGAGGCGGTCCCAGCCCCGCACGGTGGAGGTGTGCGACCGCTCGGAGTTCTCGAAATCAACCGACCACTCCGGGAAGCGCTTCAGGAACTCTTCGATCGCAACCCTGCCCTCTAGGCGGGCGAGCGCGGCCCCCAGGCAGAAGTGCAGTCCGAAGCCGAACGACAGGTGCTGATCGATTTGGCGGTGGATGTCGAACCGGTCGGCGGTGTCGCCCCACTTGCGCTCGTCGCGATTGGCCGAAGCGTTCACAAAGACGATGGCGCTGCCCTCAGGAACGGTTTGGCCGTGGAGCTCCACATCCTCGGCTACATAGCGCGACTGCACCGGTGACGGGGCCTCGAAACGCAGTATCTCCTCGACGGCGTTGGGAATAAGCGCCGGGTCTTCCACCAGCTCGCGGCGCTGATCGGGGTACTCGGGCAGGGTCTTGGCCATCCACCCGATCAGCTTGGTGGTGGTTTCGTTCCCCGCGCCGGCCAGCAGGCTCACATAGCCCAGAATCTCCTCTCGGGTCAGGCAGCGGGTGACGCCGGTGTGGTCCTCGAACTCGGCGTGCACCAGTTGGGTCATTACGTCGTCGGCCGGGTTTTCCGCCCGCCAGTCGAGATACGCGCCGAAGTTCCCCTCGGCGGCATCGTTGTTGAACTCGTGCATGGCATCGGGCATCTCACCGGACTCGATCCGCAGCCCGTCGTCGAGCCGCTCGCGCAAGACCACTTGGTCATCCTCGGGAATACCGAGCAGCATCCCTATGACCCGCATCGGCATCTGGGCGCCTAGCTCGGCGATCACGTCGAAGCGGTCTGTGTCCCGCAGCCCGTCGAGGGCGTCGGCGCAGTAGCGGCGGACCTGCGGCTCGATGGAGTTCATCCGCAGCGGTGTGAATACCCGAGACAGCAGACCCCGATACACCGTGTGGCTAGGAGGATCGTCGAAGATCAGCAGCCCGGGAGGCATTCGAGCCCCAGATTTGATGATCTCCAAGACAGAGCCACGACTTGAGATGAACCGGCGGTGGTCTTTCATTCCCGATTCGACGTCGTCCCACCGGGTGGCGGCGTAGAAGTCGTGCTTGTCGTTGTAGTACAGCGGATACTCGTCCCGAAGGCGCCTCCACACCGGATAGGGATCGGCGTCGATCTCGAAGTCGTAGGGGTCGTAATAGGGCGCAGTGTCGGTTGCTGCTGGCATGGCTGTTCTCCTGTTACCTGATCTGAATGGCCCGAGTCGGGCACCGAATTTCGGCCTCGCGAACGGCAGCCTCGTGCTCGTCGGGGACTTGCTCTAACTGCACCCGGGCGTAGCCCGCGTCTTCGAACACGAAGATCGCCGGGCAGAGCGTGGTGCACACGCCGTGGCCCCCGCAGAGGTCGTCGTCGACCGCCACGCGCACCGCTACTGCCCGTGGAACTCGAGGCCGAGGTAGGCGAGGCCCCGAAGGATGTGGGTGGGAACGTAAGTGAACCGCCGATCGCCCGGCGGCCCGTGAACGCTCTCGGAGGTGCGGATATCGGCCATGCGGTCGAGGATGCGGTTGAGGCTCACCCGGGCCTCGGCCCGCGCAAGCGGAGCACCGGGACAGGTGTGTACACCCCGGCCGAAGGCCAAGTGAGTTCGGGCGTTGTCCCGCTCGATATCAAGCGTGTGGGGGTCGGGGAACTGGCCGGGGTCGCGGTTGGCCGCCCCGTTGAGCACCATCACCGTAGTGCCTGCCCCCAGATCTACCCCGCCGACGGTCACCGGGCGGCGGGTGAGGCGGAAGTCGCCTTTGATCGGGCTCTCGATGCGCAGCGACTCCTCCACGAAGTTGCTGACCAGCGACCGGTCGTTGCGTAGGCGCTCTTGGAGATCGGGATCGGTGGCCACGAAATAGAGCATGGTGCTGAGCAGGCGCACGGTGGTTTCGGTACCGGCTGCGAACAGGTTGGCGGCGATGCGCACTGCGTCGATCACCTCCGGGGTCGACCCATCTGGGAACGTGGCGCTGGCCAGTCCTGTGAGCACGTCGTCGCGGGGGTTGGCCCGACGATCCTCGATGTAGGCGGTGAACTGGCCATAGAGGAATTCAAGGGGGTTGTGGGCCATGGCGTGCTCGTCGGTCGAGCCGATGCCGTGTTCTTTGGGCCGGTGCAGGAGGTTCTCGGTGAAGTGGTCCCGGTCGTCGTCGGGCACCCCCAATAGGTCGGCCACCACCAACAGGGCGAAGGGCTGGGCGAAATCTCTGATGAACTCGCATTGTCCCTGCTCGATGAAGGTGTCGAGCTGGCGGTCGGCGAGGTGCCACATGAACTCCTCGTTCTCGCTCAGGCGCTTGGGGGTGATGAGCCGCATGAGCAGGGCCCGGTGGTCGGTGTGGGTGGGCGGGTCCATGGTGGGGAGTTGATCCGACATGGGCAGCTTGTCGCGATGCTCGGCGATGAGGTCGCTTATGTCGTCGCCTTCAAGGGGCACGGGGAAACCGGGGAAGGGACCCGTCACCGAATTGCAGGCTGAGAACCCGTCGGTGTTGTTGTACACCTCGATGGCCTCGCCGTATCCGGTGATCATCATCACGTTGTGGTGGGGCTCGGGGTGAACCGGGCACTGCGACCGGAGGTGGTCGAAGTACTCGTAGGGGTTGGCCACCAGGTCTTTGTCGGTGAAGAAGTCTTGGCTTTCCAGATCAGTCATCACGGGTCTCCCACTTCATCGGGTTCGAGTCTGTCACGGGATGCGGCTGCGCCGCTGCGGGCTATAGCCCGCTCATCGGTGCCCAGGTAACTGGCGATCACCAGCGAGTCGTTGCGTACCTCGTCGGGCGTGCCCTCGGCGATGATGGCGCCGGCTTCCAGGCAGTACACCCGGTCGCTGATGCCCATGATGAACGGCATGTCGTGCTCGATAACCAACAAAGACGCGCCCAGTTCCTCGCGGATCCGCAGCACCAGGGGGGCAAAGGCCTCGGTCTCCCGCTGAGCCACTCCCGCAGTGGGCTCGTCGAGGCACAGCACCCGGGCCTCTAGCGCGATGAGGCACGACAGCTCAACGATGCGGCGGGTTCCGGTGGAAAGCTCGCTGATGAACGAGCTGGCATAACGGCCCAGTCCAAAAAAGCTGATCAGTTCGTCGCCCTCGGCCTGGCGGGTGCGCTCCCGGCGTCGGGCGCTGGGCAGCCCCAGCAGGGTGGGGATGACTTGGGAGCGGCCTCGGGCCTCCAGCGCCACCTGGATGGTCTCCCGCACCGTCAGGTCGGGAAATAGATCAGCCTGCTGGAAGGTGCGACCCAGACCCAGGCCGGCCCGGCGGCTGGGGGAGTAGTGGGTCACGTCGGTGCCGAATATCTCTATTTGGCCAACCGACGGCACGAACCCGCCGACGGCGTTCATCAGCGTGGTCTTACCCGCCCCGTTGGTGCCGATGAGACCGACCACCTCGCCCGGCTGCACACAGACGTGCACGTTCTCCACCGCATGCACGCCGCCGAACTGCACTGACACCCCTGTGGTGGCCAGGGCTGGGACCCCAGCCGGGGCTTTTCGATTGGCTACCGCAGCCGAGACGGCTCGGGCCGGAATAGGGGCGGGTTCTCGCTCCACGGTGGTGTCGGGAACCCGCTTGGCTGCCGCGGCGAAGATGGCGTCGCGAATTGAGTAGGCCACCTGGATCAGCCCGCCGGGAAGGTACATGAGCAGGATCAACACGCCCGCCCCCGAAGTGAGCAGACGCACCTGCTCGGACTCGGCGAAGAACGACGGAATGCCCACCACCCACAGCGCGCCCAGGATCACCCCCCAGATCGACGACAGTCCGCCAATGACGGCAATGGCCACTACCCGCAGCGATTCGTCGGGGGAGAACGCGGTGGGCCCGAACTGCACCCGAAGCCCGGCGATGAGCCCGCCGGCCAGACCGGCGAGCGCTCCGGAGATGGCGAACGCCACCAGCTTCATTCGGGTGGGCGACACGGTGAACGCCGCCGCGCTCTGCTCGTTGTCGCGCACCGCGATGAGCGACCGCCCTACTCCGCTGCGGCGGATGCGGCTCACCAAGATGGCGCACAAACACAGCACCCCCAAGCACATGTAGTAGTAGGTGCGCTGCGATTTGAGGTCGAAGGCGTCGCCCCATCGGGCCCGGGGCAGGCGCACCACTAGATCACCCCCGGTGAGAACGTCGCGCTCAAGCAGCCAGTTTTGGGCCATTACCGCAAAGGCCAGCGTGATGACGGCCAAGAACAGCCCCCGGACGCGCAGGGCGGGCAGCCCCACCACCACCGCGGTTACCAGACAGGCGAAGGCGGCCAGAAACACCGCCCCCTCAAAGGGAATCACCGGCAGCTCGAACTCGCGGTCGCCGATGGAGAAGTTGACGCCCCTCACCATCGCGGTGGTGAGCATGGCGCCGAGCCCGGCAAAGGCGAACTGCCCCAGCGAGAGCTGACCGGCCCAACCGGTGAGCAGGGTGAGCGACATGCCCACGATGGCCAACAACAACATGAGGGAATAGAGGAAGTGGCGCGACGGACGGGTCACGATCAACGGGAGCACGATGGCCACTGCCAGCGCAACGGTGACGGTGATCTGGGGCAGATAGCGCACCCACCAGAGCTGTTGGAGCTGGCGGGGCACCGGTCGCACCCGGGGGGCGAACGACATCGATTGGGCCCCTTCGCTGCCTCGCTGTCGCCGGTGGTACGACAGCACCGAGATCAACATGGCCGCAAACAGCCCTGCGTCGATCAGTCCCGGCTCCTCGAAGTAGTTGAACAGCAGTGTCGCCTCAACTCCGCCGATGACCGCTCCGGCCAAGAGCGCCACGGGCAGCGAGTGCATCCGGGCGATCAGCGCGGCGGCAAGGGCCCGTAGCAACAGCCCCGGCCCCAGCGTGGCCGCCTCTATCACGGTGCCCTGGCCCTTGAGCGGTGCGACCAACACCGCGGTAATGGCCGACAACAACCCGGCAATGGTCCAAACCGCAGTGGACATGGCCTTGGTGCTGATGGCCGACAGCCGGGCGGCATCGGGATTCTCGGCCGAGGCCCGGATGGCCGTTCCGTACTTGGTTCGCTCCAAGAACAAAGCCAGCACGGCGACTATCACCGGCACCACGATCAGCACCAGGAGCTGAGCGCTGCGAATCCTGATGTCGAACAGCTCCCAGCGGCCGTCGAACGGGGTGGGAAAGTTGGCGATGGCGGTGTAGTTGGGCAGCCAGAAGCCGGCCAGGAACACCACCTGCGCGGCGCCCATGGTGGCCACGAACAAGATCACCTTGGGGGCGTTGGCCAGGCGCCGCACCACGGTGAGCTCGATGATCCCGCCGAATGCGGCCCCCGCGGCCAGCCCGGCTACGAGCGCTATCGGATAGGGCACGCCGTACTTGGCCACCAGCAGGCCCAGCAGCGCGCCACCGAACGCCCCGACCTCGGCGTGGGCAATGTTGATCACCCGGGATATTCGAAAGATCAGCACCAGGCCAACGGCCATCACCCCGTAGGTGATGCCGGTGACCAGCCCGTTGAACATGATCTGGCGGTTGAAGGTGAACGCCAGCACACCGTCGACGGTGCCCAACACGGTGCCGAACGTGCCCAGCACGGTGTCGACGGTGCCCAGCACGGTGTGGATGGTGGCCAGCACGTTTAGCCGCCCGATCCCGACTGTCCGAGGAACACGGCACGGGCCAAGTCGTCGCGCTCAGCCAGCTCTTGGGCCGGCCCCTCAAAGCGGACCTGCCCCTTTTCCAAGAAGATGGCCCGGTCGGCCACGGCCAGGGCCACGTTCAGCGACTGCTCCACGATGATCATGGTCTGCCCGTCGTCCCGCAGCCGCTCCACCACCTCCAACAGCGACTGCACTGTGACCGGGGCCAAGCCGAGCGACAGCTCGTCGATCATCAAGATTTCCGGGTCGTGCATAAGAGCCATGGCCAGCGACAGCATCTGCTGCTGGCCGCCGGAGAAATCGCCCGCAGTGGCCGACCGGCGCTCGGCGACAACCGGGAACAGGTCGTAGGCCCGCTCCAAGCGTGGTTCGAGCTCGGCGGATCCGTAGCGGAACCCGGCCATGCGCAGGTTCTCCTCCACCGACAGGCCGGGGAAGATTGCCTTGCCCCCGGCCAGCTGCACGATCCCGATCTTGGCCCGCATACCCGGGTCGGCATAGGTGATGGTGCGCCCGTGGAGCCGCACCACTCCTCGTTGGGGCACACCCAGTCCGCTAACCACCCGCAGCACCGTGGACTTGCCCGCGCCGTTGGTGCCCAGAAGGGCCAGCGACTCCCCTCGGTGTACCTCGAAGCCGATGTCGAACAGCACCTGCACCTTGCCGTAGGAGAAATCCAGGTTGCGCACCTGGAGCACCGGGATGTCGGCCGCGTCGGCGCCCGCCATGCGCTCGGCCTCGTCTTGCTCCTCGTGCAGCTCCTCGATGACCAAGGCGATGTCACCCTCGATGAACCGGGAGCCGTAGGCCATGAGCGATCCGCCCACCAGGGTGGCCGGCAGGATCACGATGGTGAGGGCGGTTTGCTCGCCGTGGACATCGCTGAGCATTCCGGTGATCACCGCGCCCAAGAACGCCCCGAACAAGAACATGTAGATGCCCACCAGTGCGGTGCCCCTAGACCTGAGCCGGTAGGGGATGACCGAGGCGATCACCCCGGGCAGGATGGCGAAGGCGGCCCGGGCAAAGGCATTGGAGGCGCCCAGGAATATCCCGAGCAACAAGACCGTGGGCATCCATATCCCCACCACCTGGATGGCCCCAAAGGTGACGACGAGGACGCCGATGAAGACCATGGCCCGGGAGGGTTGCTCTTTGAACAGGGCGTCCGCCCGCTTGCCCGACACCGCGGCACCCACGAAGCCGGGCAGAACGGTCAGTGATCCGAACACGCCCCGCTCGAACGCGCTCAGCTCGAAGTGGTCTTCCAGGTGGAGGTTGATGAAGATGATGGTGGTGAAGATGGCGAAGCCGATGGCCGCCATGCCGGTGAGGTAGTAGTAGAACGACTTGATCTTGCGGAGCCGCTCAAAGGCCACCGACAGCGAGATGGGCAGTTCATCTTCGGATTGCTCCAGCTCCTTGCCCAGCACGGCCTGCATCTCGTGGCTGCCTCGCCGGGGCTCGCGCACAAAGAAGGCGCCGACAGCCAAGGGAACGCCCATGACCCCCATGGTGAGGAACACCCACCGCCAGCCCTCGTCGCCGGTGGCGATGAGCACCACCAGGCCGGCTATCAGCGGGCCTAGAGCTTGGCCGGCCATCTGGAACCAGCCATTCAGAGCGAAGACCTTGGCCCGGGCTCCGATGGGGTAGCCGTCCATCAGCATGGGCCCGGCCACCGGGATGTAGTACGACTGCCCTAGCCCCGCGCCCATGCGGGCAATGAACAGCAAGAACGCATTGGAAATGGCGCTGGTGACCATGACCACGACCGACCACAGCGACATCGCCGCCCCCACCACCAGCTTGCGGGGCATGCGGTCGGCCAGCGAGCTCAGCGGAATGGAGCCCAGCAAGAACAAGATACCGAAGGCGCCTCCGATGGCTCCGATGGTTCCATCGGAAACGTCGAGCGACTTCTGGATGTCGGGGGCGATCACGGCGAAGGCCGATGTCTCCAGCGTCTCCACGAAGCCGAGCAGGCCGATGAACCCGATCAGCCCCTTTCCGCCTCGGCGCAGCCCTTGGCGCAGGGTGAGCTGTTCAGCGTCGAAGCTGCCCCCCGGGCCGCGCTGGGCGGCCTCGGCGGCGGCGATGTCTTGTTGGCGGCGCTCCTCTTCGTCGAAGACCCTGGCGACCAGGTCCGCCGGGGTCTCCGACGTTGGGGATTCGGTCATCCCTTCCGCTGGCTCGCAGCTATTGATCTAGCAGCATCCGAGCGCCGTCGATCTCAACCCAGCAGGCGCAATCGGCTTGGTACTCCTTGAGCGTGATCGCGTCGGGGGCATCGTGCTTGGTGGGGCTCCACGAGCCAGTGACGTCGCCGAGCCGGTAGTCGGTAAGCGACTCGAAGCCCTGGATGAGGGTGGTCTGGTTCAAGGTGCCGTATGTCTCCTGAGACCAGTTGGCCGCCGCCTCCAGGTTCTTGATGAACAGGCAGGTGCTGCCCACCGCGCTCCAAGCGTCTTCGTTTTCGACTATGTCGTACTCAATGCCGGTGACCTCGGTGAATACGGCATTGCACTCGATGCTGTGCTCGTCGGGGCTAAGTCGGTCAAGGCCATAGCTCAGTCCGTACAAGCCGTAGAAGAGAGTGGGGTCGGGGCCCCGCTGGTACACCGCTTGGGCCACTGAGGCAAACACCAGGTTCTCAATGTCACTGACCAGCCACTGCGGTTCCCAGCCCGCCTGAGCGGCAAGGAACACCGCGATCCCAAACGGCGACGGGGGCAACAAGGAGAACACCGTGTCCACGTCGGCGGCCAGCATGCGCTCCAAGCCGATGTCGACCTGGGAGCAAGAAGTGCCTTGGCAGGGCAGGGCCACTTGCTCGGCCAGCTCGTAACCGGCGTCGGCCAGTGCCGCTTCGAGCACTCCGGCCGCCACCTCGTGCTCGCCGATGTCGCCCCGCATCAGCCCGATGGTGGCGCCGTCTAGCAGGCCCTGGGCTTCGGCCATAGTTGGCCAGGCCCCCACCAGCCTCTCGGTGGTCATCGCCTGGGAGAACAGCCGGCCGCTGGATCGGTCATAGATTTCCTGGGGCAGGATGCCCGACAGCATGTAGGCGATCCGCTCATGGCCCTCGGTGGCGCACAGCACGGTCTCGGCCGTCACCCCGCCCACATAGTGGACGACGGCCACTTGGTCGTCCTCGGTGGCTGCGATGCAAGCGGCCTGTTGGTCGGTGGCCGACGCCCCCGGCGGATAGGCGTGGAACACAATCTCGATGTTGCGCCCGCCCGCGCCACCCCTGGCGTTGACCTGTTCGGCAAAGACCTCGTAGTTGCGAGGGATGTCGCCGGTGTCGGGGAGGATGCCCGCCTCTTCAAGGGACTTGGAGTCGCTCCGCAAGATGGCCACTTTGATGGTGTCGTCGGTGATGCCCACCGTTGACCCTTCGGGCACGGGGATCGGGGTGGGTTCGGGAGTCGGCTCGGGCTCGGGTTCGGGTTCGTCGGCCGGCTCATCAGCGGGTTCGGGTTCGTCAGCCGGTTCGTCGGCGGGCTCATCCGCGGGCTCAGGCTCATCCGCGGGCTCAGGCTCATCGGCAGGTTCTGGGGCGCTCGTGGGCGCCGGTTCCACAACCTGGGGTTCTTCAGCATCCTCCGAACTGCTACACGAAGCTGCGACCAGCGCAAACACTGCAATTAACGCGAAAATGACGTTACGCCACTTGGTGTGACTCATCGGATTCCCCTCCGGGCTCACCGCTAGATGATTCTCGCGGCGACGCTAACAGACGTGGAGTGCCGTTGCCAGAAAATGGATATGAGGTTTTCACAGCCATGACCGCCCCACCGCAAGGAGTCGATGGAGTGACTGCGGGGAAGGCCGCGGTCACCAGTCGGGAGGGGTTTGACCTCGACGTTCTGCGCTCCATTGTGGAGGTTGATGTGGCGCTGGAGGACTATCCGGTGGCCCACTCGGTGGCCAATTGTGCGCTGGTATATCGCACTGAGGACTTGAGGTGCTGGCTAACCGATCTCGACCAAGCGGCCGCAGTGCGCCGCGAGTTGACCCGGGCACTGCACGACGGCCCGGGGGTGATCGTGATCACCGGTGCCATCGAGTATGCGGTTGTGGATCGGGCTACCGAGGTATTCGAGCGCATCATCGCCTCCGAGCGCTATGCCGGGACCGGCGGAGGCGATCACTATGCCAAGCCCGGGGCCAACGACCGGTTGTGGAATGCGCTGGAGAAGCTGGCCGTGGCCGATCCCGAGGTCTTCGTGGACTACTACGGGAGCGACATGATCGACTTGGCCTCGCTGGCCTGGCTCGGCCCCGGCTACCAGATCACTGCCCAGGTGAACGCCATCAACCCCGGTGGCGCGGCTCAGTCGCCCCACCGCGACTACCACATCGGATTCATGACCGATGAGGTGGCTGAGCGCTATCCGATCCATGCCCACCGCCTGTCGCCACTGCTGACCCTTCAAGGCGGCGTGGCCCATTGCCACATGCCGCCGGAGACGGGGGCCACCATGCTGTTGCCCCACTCCCACAAGTACGAGCTCGGCTATCTGGCGTGGCGGCGGCCCGAGCTGATCAATTACTTCGCTGAGCACCACGTGCAGATCGAGCTCGACAAGGGCGACCTGGTGTTCTTCAGCCCAGCGGTGTTCCACGCCGGGGGCCACAACCAAACCAGCGATGTTCGGCGGATGGCCAACCTGCTCCAGATCTCCTCGGCCATGGGCCGGGCCACCGAGGCCGTCGACCGAGAGCGCATCGTCAACGCCATCTACCCCGCGCTGCTGCGCCGCCAGGAAGAGGGGCTCGACCCCGCCCTCATCGCCTGTGCGGTGGCGGCCAGCGCCGAGGGCTACGCCTTCCCCACCAACCTCGACCGCGACGTGCCCATCGGCGGCCTCACCCCCCCGTCACAGCAAGACTTGGTGCTCGAGGCCCTAGCCAACAAGACCAGCCCCGACGAACTCGCCACCCAATTAACCGCCCACCGACACCGTAGGGCCACCCACTGAACTACTGCGAAGGGCTGAGGTAGGTCGATCTGAGCTGAGCAATGGCCTTTTGAGCTCGATCGAATTATGGACCTCATTAGAAACGAAATCTCTTCGATTGTCCGCCGTGGAGACTCCTTCAGCCGGCGATGGCTTGGGAGATGGAGAGGTCTACTCGGCGGCGTTTGCGGTCGACGGCCAAGACCTTGACCGAGACTTCTTCGCCGGGGAGGACGATCTCCTCGGGGTGGTAAACCCGGTACTCGGCCATCTCGGTGATGTGGACCAGGCCCTCGACGCCGTCATTGACGACCACGAAGGCGCCGAAGTCCACCAGGCGGGTCACCCGGCCAGTTATCACCGCGCCTACTTCGAGTTGGCCCAGCGGATCGGCGGAGAGCTTCATGGTGAGGTTCACCCGCTGCTTGGGCTTTTGGATCGACTTGACCCTCACCTGCACCTCGTCGCCCACGCTCACCACCTCGCTGGGGTGCTGTACCCGCTTCCAGGCCATCTCTGTGGTGTGAACCAGGCCCCGCACGCCGTTGATGTCCACGAACGCCCCGAAGTCTTGAAGGTCCACCACTTTGCCGGTGTACTCATCGCCCGCCGACATGGTTTCCATGAACGCCTTGGCCGCTTTGCGCTGCTCAGCCCGGACAACTGCCTTGCGGGACAAAACCAGACGGCCTGACACCTGATCGGCCTCCACCACCTTGCACTGAACTTCCCGCCCGACCAGCGCCTGGAGGTTTTCCACCGGTTCCACGTCGATCAGCGACGACGGTATGAATCCGCGCACTCCCACATCGCACGACAGCCCGCCCTTGACCACCGCGGTGATGGTGCCAGTGACCGCCTCGTTGGCCGCGGCCGCTCGAGCTACGTTCACCCAGGCGATCTGCTGCATGGCCCACAGCCGGGACAGCACGATGCGCCCCTTGTGGTCTTCCCGAACCAGCACGGCGGCGTTGATCACCTCGCCCAGCACGCACTCTCGGGTCAGATCGACAGCCGGGTTGTCGCCCCAGTAGCGCTGGCTGATCACCCCGATCCGACCGCCGCCCAAATCCAGCTCTATCTCATGGGTGGCCTTCGTCTTGACCGACCCAGCCACGATGGTCCCTCCCGTTAGCCCGTCCGCCGTGGCCGCCGCCGGCTCCCCCGGCGGCGCTTCGGGCTTCGGGTCAGCAGCATCTTCGGCCTCGGCTTCGGCTTGGGGTTCTTCGGCGGGTTCGGCTTCGGCTTGGGGTTCTTCGGCGGGTTCGGCTTCGGCTTGGGGTTCTTCGGCGGGTTCGGCTTCGGCTACGGCTACGGCTGCCTCTGGTTCCGCGGCAGGCTCCGGCTCAACCTCGGCGGTCTCGGATTCCAGGGTGGTCTCCGCCTCAGACATAAGGGCATTAACCCTAATGGCCTCAATCAGAGCTTCGACAAAGGAAAGCCGGTCAGGTTCCCGCCAGCCGGGCTACCACTGGGGCCATCTCCTCCATGGATTCGGCTGATAACCCGATGTAGCTGATGCCCAATTCCTCTCGCTGGCGAACCAGCTTGTCCACCACCTCTTCGACCGTTCCGATCATGCTGTGGGGCGATGCCAGAGCCCGATCGGTATCCAACCCCATGGCCGGGGCCAAGGCTTCCGCCAAACCCCTGCCGTCGTTGGTGATCGAGGCCACATGGACCCTCGAGTGCAGCTCCAGTTCCACGAATCGCTCTCCGGCGCTCTCTCGGATCCACTCGATCTTGGCCTCGGTGGCCTCGACCGTGGCCGAGGGCCCCACCCGCTCATCGATGACCCCCGCAGCCATGTTGGGATTGACCCCCGCGATGTCGGCGGTTCGGGCCGCCAACCGCAGCACCCGTTCAGACCCTCCGGCCACAAACAGCGGCGGGCCCCCCTGTCGAACCGGCTCGGGCAGCCCCTCAAGCCCGTCGATGGTGTAGTGCTGGCCCGAGAACGTGACCGTTTCGCCGGCCAGCAGCTCCTTGATGATGGCCACCGCCTCGCCCAGCCGCTCGATCCGCACCCCCGGCCGATCCATGGCAATACCGGTGCGCTGATAGTCGGAGGTCTGCCACCCGGCCCCGATGCCCAACTCGAACCGCCCGTTCGACAGCACGTCCAAGGTGGCCGCCTCCTTCGCCAACGCCGCCGGGTGGCGGAAATCGTTGGCCAACACCATGGTCCCCACCCGCAACGTAGTGGTGGCCTCCGCAGCGAACGCCAGCGCCACCATGGGTGCCGGGCCCCGGTCGAAATGGTCGGGCACGCACAAGATGTCGTACCCCAAGCCCTCAGCTTGCCGGGCCAGCTCCTGCCACCCACCGGCTTCCATCGGCGCCCGAGCCTGCACCCCAAATCGAAACGCTCGCATCGCCGCGCACCCTACTCTCAAACTGACACGGCCCATCGGTAGTGTGAGTCAATGCCAACGACCGCGCTCACCGAGGGGCTGAACCCGGCCCAGATCGACGCGGTCACCCATCTGGGAGGCCCGATTCTGGTGGTCGCCGGGGCGGGTTCCGGCAAGACCCGCGTCCTCACCCACCGCATCGCCTATCTCGTCGACCACCAGGGCGTATCCCCGTTCGCCCTGTTGGCCATCACCTTCACCAACAAGGCGGCCCAGGAGATGAAGCACCGGGTGGGAGCGCTCGTCGGGCCGGTGGCCGACAAGATGTGGGTGAGCACCTTCCACTCCGCCTGCGCCCGCATCCTGCGCTACGAGCACGAGGCCATCGGCTTCCCCTCCAGCTTCACCATCTACGACCAAGCCGACTCGGTGAGGCTCACCCGCTACATCCTCAACGATTTCAAACTAGATCCCAAGAAGATGCCGCCCCGGTCGATCCACGCGGCCATCAGTGCGGCCAAGAACGAGATGATCGGCGTGGCCCAATACAAAGACCGGGCAGCCAACGTGTTCGAGCGCCGCATAGGGGAGGTCTACGGGGAATACCAGGAACGCCTGCGCCGGGCCGGGGCCATGGACTTCGACGACCTTTTGGGTGCCACCGTGGGCCTCTTCCAGCGGGAGCCCGACGTGCTCGACCGCTACCGCCGCCGCTTCGAGCACGTTCTGGTGGACGAGTATCAGGACACCAACCGGGTGCAGAACGAGCTGGTGCTGATGCTGGGCAAAGAGCACCGCAACGTGTTCGTGGTGGGCGACGCCGACCAGTCGGTCTACCGCTTCCGAGGGGCCGACGTCCGCAATATCATCGACTTCGAGCGGGCCTTCGAGGACGTCACCGTGGTGCTTCTGGAGCAGAACTACCGCTCCACCCAGCGCATCTTGAGCGCGGCCAACGCGGTGATCGCCAACAACATGGGCCGCAAGCCCAAGAACCTGTGGACCGACCAGACCGGGGGCGACCCGATCGTGTGCTACCAGGCGACCGACGAATACGACGAGGCCCGCTGGGTGGTGCGGGAGGCTTACCGGCTCCACGACGACGAGCAGCACCGCTGGGACGAGATGGCGGTGTTCTACCGCACCAATGCCCAGAGCCGGGCAATGGAGGAGCTGCTGATGGAGGCGGGCGTTCCCTATCAGATCATCGGCGGCACCCGGTTCTACGACCGGCGGGAGATCAAGGACTCGCTGGCCTATCTGCGGGTAACCGTCAACCCCGATGATTCTGTCAGCCTCAGGCGGGCGCTGAACACACCCAAGCGGGGGGTGGGCGACGGGTCGGTGGCCAAGCTGGAGGCATGGGCCGAAGCCCATGGCCTGACGTTGATGGACGCCTTGGTGAACGCATCCGAGGCCGGGGTGAGAGGGAGGGCACTGGCTGGTATCGGGGCCTTCTTGAAGGTGATTGACGACGCCCGCGGCTTGCTCGACGGCGGTCCTGCGCTGGTTTTGGAGCACATGCTCGAATCCAGTGGGTATCTCGACCAACTGGAGGTCGAGGCCGCCGGGGAGACCGAGGTCGGCGTGCAGGCCCAGGGAAGGCTGGAGAACCTCGACGAGCTGATCAGCGCGGCCTCAGAGAGCGACGACGTAAACGACTTCCTCGAACAGGTCAGCCTGGTGTCGGACACCGACGACTTGGCCGATGACTCCATGCTGACGCTGATGACCCTGCACTCGGCCAAGGGTCTGGAATATCCGGTGGTGTTCCTGGTCGGCATGGAGGAGGGGGTGTTCCCCCACTTCCGATCGCTCACCGAGCCAGACGAGCTTGAGGAGGAGCGCCGCTTGGCCTATGTGGGCATCACCCGGGCCCGCCAGCGGCTGTACCTGACCCACGCCTGGCACCGCACCATCCACGGCACCCCGATGTACAACCCGCCGTCGAGGTTCTTGGAGGAGATCCCCGAAGATCTGGTGGACAACCGAGGCAGCAGCCGGAGCCGCTCACCTCGATCGAGCTCCGAGCGGAACTCGCCCAGTTCGTTCGCCGGTCGTGAGCGGATGGTGGAGGCTGCCCAGGCCACCCGTACCCCGGTCGAAGCCGACCCCGATCCGGTCCGCCTCGTGGTGGGCGACGACGTGAACCACGCCACCTTCGGCCTCGGCGTGGTCACCGACGTGAAGGGGGCCGACGGCGACGCCGAGATCACCGTCAACTTCACCACCTCAGGCTCCAAAGTGCTTATGGCCTCGTTCGCCCGACTCGAAAAGGTTTGAATAAAATTATCCTGATTTAATCATGTATGTAGAAGGTAGAAGGGAGAGACCGAACACTAATTGGAATATGTGGCAATGTTGGTTGTACAAAACAGCAAGCTATTCAAGATCAAAGACTGATTATTATGCTCAAGACCTACGTTAAATTCACAATGTTTGCGATCATCACAGCGTTTTTGATTGCTCTTCTCGCGGCGGTCTTGGCAGCGCAGATTGTTCGTGACAGCTACAATTGTCCCGACGATGCCTCTCGTGAGTCTGCGGCTGCCATACACGACCAGTTTCTGGAGCAATAGGTTCTGAACTTGTTGCCTTCCTGGCCTGATGCAGGGGGGCATGCTTACTCAACGCAATTGCTTGCTACGGTGGCCTTGTGGAGTTGAGCCGGGCACAGTGGGGGTCGGTCAGCTCGTTTGCGGTGAGGGTTGCCCACTTCGCGGGGTGCGTGGCAGAGGCTCACCGCTTGGGGCATGGGCCCGGGAGGTCTCAGAAGCCTTGGGGGATCGGGTTCCAGCGGCGTGCCTGCTCGATTTTCGCGCTGACGCTGCGTCCTGAGTATCTGCGGGGCGTCGCCGATGCGAGTGCGTATTGCGCAGGATTGATGGATGGCGCTGAACCTGATGATGGGGTCGCGGTCGATTGGGAGATCGTCGCGGAGTTCCTTCGTTCAACATCGAAGGCGTTGCGGGAGATGCCAGAGGTGGAGGGGATTGTCTCCGGAGCGGGTGCTGCTGAGATCGGGTCCACGTCTCCGCCAGTTTTGCGGTATGAGCTCTTCGCCGAGTTGCTGAACTCCCAAGGAGTTGCCCGACTAGGGGATGCGGCCGGGGCGGTCGCCCGCTGCTGTGAGTCGCAAGTGCAGGTGGTACCGACGGCTCAAGAACTGGAGTGGCTGCTCTCGGTGGTTGCCCAGGAGCCGGTTGACGTGCTTGCCAAGCGCAATGACACTTCGACGAGAGGCATGTACCGTCGCATCGAGAAAATGTGGGAGCGCCTCGGCGCGGCCAACCAGGTTCAGGGTGTCGCCTTGGCGGTGCAGCAGGGTTGGATCGCACCGCCACCGTGGGGAGATGGCGAGGACTGAGCAGGCGGTAACAACAAATAGTCGTCTACGCTTGCGGCGTGGACGGGGGCGACGATCAGCTCAGGGTGGTCCTGCGCCATGTCGTCCCGATCGAGCAATATACGATCAGGATCACCGAGGCGCACGGTTTGGGCTGTGGCCCCGGTGGGCACACCGACATCTGGTGTTTGGAGTTTCAGCGCAGGGCTCAAAAGGTGTGGAAGGAGACGCTGCCGTCGCTATTCCAGCGCCAGGTGGCCGACTCCTATGAGCGCTGTGTCCAGTTGATGGGCCTTGTTTCCCCCAATGAATCGATCACTGGCGATTGGGAGAGTGTCGCCAGGTACCTGGGCGCGGTCGCGGATGCAATCAACAATGACCCAGACTGCGCGGAGCAGGGGGTGGCGTCCGAATCCTACGGCATCGGACAGATGCCCGAAGTGATCCACTATGAGAGGCTCGCCGAACTGATGCACCCCGACGCGGTGGAAAAGCTGTGCGCAACCGCCGCGGCGGTCGCGCATTACTGTCGGTCCAGCTTGTCAATAGTGCCCGACGAGATACAGCTCGCCTGCTTGCAAGGCCTCGCCAACGGCGAGAAGCACGCCGACCTCGCCAAGCGCCTCGGCTATTCCGAACGCCACTTCCAGCGCATCCTCGCCGACATGTGGCACCAGTTCGGAGTAGGCAACACCACCGAGGGGGTAGCATTCGCCGTCCAAAACGACTGGGTTGCCGTGCCTAATCCTGACCGCTAGTGGCAGGCGACATGGCTCTTGCTGCTCACTCGTTGCCAACGTCTCCGACGTTGCCATCACCGCTGAAGTCATCGTAGGAACTGTCTATTGTGATTATGGGCGGCGGATTGAGCAAGTCTTCAAGTGCGATCGACTGAGGCTGGCCGTCTGATGACAGATTATGATCGAAGGCTGGGAAGGTCACGTTGTCTGACTCATCAACAAATCCCAATAGCTCGCCTCCGCGAAGCACTCCGAAGACTCCAGGCTCGAGGTCGAATGCTGTTTTCTCGTTTGAATGGAGTGGAGCAGCGATTCTTTTGCCCTCAAGTTCAGTTTTGAGCGATTCTAAGTCAACTGGATTTAGTAGGAACAAACCAATGGTTATCTGAGTGATATCTTCATAATCGTCGCCTAAGTAAAGTAAGTTTCCAGTTGAAACAAACAAGTGTACAGTAGAAACCCAGGATTCAGCCGAATTGAATTCATGTATTGCTCGATTGGAAGATTCGCCAGCAACTTGTGGACCACCAGGCCAAGAGTAGCCGTTACCTGCTGTCACGCTAAGAATCTTCCCAACAACAAACAAATCCGATACTGGTCCTATATTATCACCATCAACAACAAATGTTGTGTGTGGAGTGGTTTCCAAGACGGAGCTGTATAGAGGCCATTCATATGACACACTTGAATTGAATTCAATGATTTGCTCAGTCAAAGAAGTATTCTCAAGTGCGGATTCTTGCTCATCATTTCCGCAGGAACTTACGAGACAAGACAACACGCCTATGACGCCGACAAGCAATCCACCTCTGAGCAGTTGACGTGCCGAGATATCTCGCTTTGTCCATACCACCGCATGTTGCAGTTTTGACATGTTGGAGTCACCCCTTCGGTGAACTTGAGTAGAAGCCAAGGTGTTTGCTATATCCCTTCCTGTTGTTACAGACAACCATACAATTGGTTGTAGCTGCTGTCAGGCAAAATCAGTTGTCCGTATGAGCGAGCGCCTGTGGGGTCTTACTCAGCCAGTTCCTCGCTTGGGAAATGTTCGGCTGTGAAAGTGTCGACGGTCGTCGTTCCTTCGCTCCAGGCCGGTGGCAGTTCGTCGAGATGGTCAAACCCGCCGATCAGCTTGCCTGAGGACACATCCTCAATGAGAAAGCCGTCGGCGTAGGGCGAGAGCACGGGTGCTCCTTCAGGGATCGATGGGGCCTTTTCGATGATTGGGAAGGTTCCAAGGCCTTCTGTGTAGTCATCGAGGAAGAGCACCAGCCGCTGGTTCTCAGGCGTGGCCTTTTGGAAGGTCTCTACCGGAAATTCCTTGGTCCGGCCGATCTCGACGTACACGAGTCCGCCCCTAATCAGCGACTCGTCGCCCCCGAGGACGCTCTCGACTTGCACGGTAAGTGTCAGGTTCAGGAACGCTGGTTCGGTCTCCCGTGTTTCCCCGACGCCGAACACGCGGCCGTCAGCCACGTCTGTGACAGTCCCGATCACGGTCAGGGACGCCTTATCACCAAGGATGGCGGGTGAGTTGTGGAGGTCGTAGTCGAGGCCCTCGCCAATGCTGCGCATCACCGAGACGAGAGCATCAGAGTCGGCGGCGCTGCTCGTAGATGAACCCGCTGAATTGTCGTTTGCCCCGCCGCAGGCAGTGGCAGTCAAGACCATGGCAACCAAGGCGATGGTCACCCTGTGGGGGAAGCGGATGAAGTTATTAGAACCAAGCATTGATGTGCTCCTTGTGGTGGCTTGAGTAGCGTTCGTACTGACTGTTTGTGCTGGGCCGTTCGCCTGAGATCATGCAGTCATCGGTTCCGCCGTCTCCCCCGCCTGAGCCGTGAGTTAGTCCGACGGTGTGCCCCAGTTCGTGGCAGACGGTCTTGTCGGTGTCGGCGTCGTCGTTGGATCCCACGTTGATTTGAGCAGGATCGAGAGTCACGTAGTACTGATCGCAGTAACCGTTGTCATAGTCCTCGCATGGTGCCGTGCCGCGGGTTGAACCCGGGAGGTCGGCGTCAAACCACACCACGTCGGTCTCACCAGAGCCGGAGAACTTGCATGTGGACTTGAACTCAACCGTGGCATCCGTTGGGCCACCGAGAGCGTCGTCGAACATCTCGTCCACGTTGTCGCGCAGGTTGGTGTCGAATCCGCTGCCCCAGCAGTAGTTGTGGGTTGAGCCATCGGGATGGGCGCCGGTTGTTGAGCTTTGCGAGCCCCAAACGTCGGCGCCCACAGGTGAAGCGAGCACCGACACCGCAAGAGCCACAAGCCCCAGGACGAAGGCAATCGCCTTCGCCTTAGCTTGTCGAAAATGGCGGTAGATTCGCATCTCTTCCTCCTGTGTTCTGACTGTGCGTCGAAACCCTGCTCAATCTCTCCGGCGCAGCGCTTCCATGTGGGCGTAGGTGATGAAGATCGGCGAAATACGGCCTACTCGTTCCCGGGCCCGTCGTTGGCGTTCGAGTCTCCGATGGAGTCTCCGATGTTTCCCACACTTCCGTTGCTATCTTCGCTGGAGCTTAGGTTGCGAATACTCTCGATGGTCGCAGTTTCAGAGTCAACACCAAGCACGCCGGACGTAGTAGCAGGGCTAATCGACCCGGTTGCAAACAAGTTAGCTATGCCGTCGGTAACGGTTATGATGTCAAGCTCATTGCCTTGTTTGGTTAAGAATAGAACAAAAGATTGTCCGGTATCGTTTGAGGTGAAATTGGCACCGGCAAGAGAGATGCGCTGTAGGCGTTCAGCGGGGATTCCGTCAACATTTCTGACGATGAATCCGTCCCACAGGATAGTCAGTCTTGCGGGTGATTCACCTTTAATGGTTTCATTGACGCTAAAGTTCAATTTGATTAGCTCAACAAATTCACTTGTTGGTTCATCCTCGTTGTAGCCACCCCTATACCCAGCTTCTTCAGTTATCGAGTCCAACGTTGCTTGTACAATCACGGAACTGTTCTCGACAAGCTCATTGACACTTGACGGACCGAGTTCATCTACATGAATGACAACAGTATCAAGTTCACCTGATGAGTCTTCATCGAACTGAGTGCATCCTTGAACCAACAGCCCGATACACACCACCATGGCACAAACAAATCTAAACATCATAACACTCCTTTGATTACAGCAATTGATATATGTTGCCAAATTAATATCTATCTTTGAGATGATTGATTTCATGATCAATGAGGTCAGTTCCAAGTGAATATTTTGACTGTGGCCAGCAACCTTCATCATCGGTCAGGCCATCGTCACTACCCAAGGTGTGACCAATTTCGTGACAAACAGTATGACCTATTTGTCCGGCTGTATTGCTTATCAATTTGTCCTCATTGAATCGGATACGGAATTGATCGCATTTGTTGTTACTCATTGTCTTCTTACAGGTCGCGTCACCTAAGACTGATGGTCGTGAAAAGTGACTTTCATCGGCTGCATACCAATATACATCTACATGAGTGCCAGGAACAGCGGATTGGCGTCCATCATTGATTGTGTTAATATCATTGTCGGTATCTAGCTCATAATCTGAATGCATGGAATCAGTAACGAATGGATTAAGTTTGTTGTGGTGAGAGTCTTTAGATTCGATTGACGCGTATCTGTGTTGGTCGTTGTCGGCGTATCTGCCACCAAAGTAGTCTGCTCGGGCAATGTCCTGGATGAGGATAACTCCAATAGCCATAAGTGTTGAAAGCACAATGGGCAAAAAAAGGAGCGTTGCAGGTTTCTTGGGCTTTGCAAATTCAGTTACATGAGTTCTCGACATAATGAAGGATGGTAAACGAGAATCTTGTGTGGGGCAACCAAAAGTAGTGTCAAAACATGACAAGTTTTTTGTCATGTTTTGACACTTGACACTGTGGAATTCAGGGTATAAAAGCGGCGACTTCTAAGGATCTCGCTCAGGGTCCGTCGTTGGCGTTGACGTCGACGATGAGGTCGCCGTCGTCCACCCACACCCCGAACTGGGTTAGGCCGTCGCCGGTGGCGGAGTACACCAACGTGGGATCGCAGGTGTCGACGAACAGTCGTCGGTCGGCGTCCCAATCGACCACGCAGTCGCCAATTGCGCCGGGCGACTGGACGTCGAAGGCGAACCATCCCATCTCGGGATTGTCGCCGATGTGGTTGATCCAGATGCTGCGTCCCCGGCTCAGCGGGGCCCACGGAACCGGCCCCCGCTCGTCGATCTCGGCGGCCAACCCCTCGGCGTCGCCGGCGTTGAAGTCGTCGTCGCCCAGCTTCACCTCGATGCGGTCGGACCCGGCCAGCGACACCACGGCGAACACCAGTCCCACGCCCAGCGCGATGCTGATGACGCTGTAGATCGCAGCTCGCAGGGGGGTGATTTTGGGACCCGATGAGACGGGCATGTCGCTCCCTCGGTTCGTTCCAACTGATGGGGTTGCTCCTAGTATCGCGGCGAAGCGTCGTCGGTACGAACCATCGCCGAGCCGCACCGCAAACTTGGCCATAGCGCTGCATTGGGGAGCCCGTGGATCTATTCGAGTATCAGGGAAAACAGTTTTTCGCGTCGTATGAAATGCCGGTCTCGCCCGGTGAGGCGGCTACCACCGTCGAAGATGCGGTAGCGGCCGCCGAACGGCTGGGGACACCGGTGATGGTCAAAGCCCAGGTGCACACCGGAGGTCGGGGCAAGGCCGGGGGCGTCAAGTTCGCGGCCGACATCGACGCCGTTCGCACCCATGCCACCAACATCTTGGGCCTCGACATTCGGGGCCACATCGTCGAGAACCTGTGGATCGAGAAAGCGTCCGACATCTCCGAGGAGTACTACGTGAGCTTCACCCTCGACCGGTCGGCCAAAAAGCACCTGGGGATGCTGTCGGCCGAGGGCGGTGTGGAGATCGAGACGGTGGCCGAGGAGAACCCCGACGCCATCGCCAAGATCTGGGTCGCTCCGACCGAAGGCCTCACCGAGGACCGGTGCCGCCAATGGGTGCTGGCCGCAAAGCTCAACCCCCAGGTAACCGACCAGACGGTGGAGTTGCTGCTGAAGCTGTACGAGGCCTACACCGACGGCGACGCCGACCTGGTGGAGATCAACCCTTTGATCGTGACCCCCGAGGGTCGAGTGCATGTGCTCGACGCCAAGGTCACCCTCGACGGCAATGCCGGATTCCGCCACGACCTGGAACCCTTCGACGCCACCCAGCCCCGGGACGAACGGGAAGCGGCCGCCCACGCTAAGGGGCTGCAATACGTGGGCCTGGAAGGCTCGGTGGGAGTGATCGCCAACGGTGCCGGGCTGGCCATGAGCACAGTGGACGTGGTCAACCAGGTAGGGGGCAAGCCGGCCAACTTCCTGGACATCGGCGGGGGGGCCAATGCCGACGTGATGGCCGGGGCGCTGGAGGTCATCAACAACGACCCCGACGTGCAATCGATCTTCATCAACATCTTCGGCGGCATCACCCGGGGCGAGGAGGTGGCCAACGGCATCATCGAGGCGATGAACCGGGTGGACATCAGCTCGCCCATCGTGATCCGCCTCGACGGCACCAACGCGGATGAGGGCCGGGCGCTGCTGGAACCCCATCTGAGCGACCGGCTCATGATGGAGCCCACCATGCTGGAAGCGGCTCAAAAAGTTGTCGCCCTCGCAGAAGGGACCGGATCATGAGCATCTTCATCGACGAGAACACCAAGGTGGTCTACCAGGGCCTCACCGGGAGCCAGGGCCGGTACTACGGCCTGCTGAACCGGGACTACGGCACCCAAGTGGTGGCTGGAACCAACCCGAAAAAGGCGGGCACCGACGTGGAGGGGATTCCCATCTTCGCCACCGTGGCCGACGCGGTGGAGGCCACCGGGGCCAACGTGTCATGCGTGTTTATCCCCGCTGCCGGGGTCCGCAGCGCAGTGCTCGAGGCTGCCGAGGGCGGAGTGGAGTTGGTGGTGGTCATCACCGAGGGCGTGCCCATGCACGACGAGGCCTACTTCTACAACAAGCTCAAGGCCGATTACCCCGACGTGCGGTTGCTAGGGCCCAACTGCCCCGGCCTCATCAGCCCCGGAAAGGCCAACATCGGCATCACCGCTGGCCATATCGCCAAAGAGGGCGGTCCGGTGGGCATCGTGAGCCGCTCGGGAACCCTCACCTACCAGGCGCTGTACGAGCTGAAGCAAAAGGACATCGGCTGCACCACCTGTGTGGGCATCGGCGGCGACCCGGTACCGGGCACGTCTTTCATCGACTGCTTATCCGCCTTCGAGGAAGACCCCGAGACCGAGGCGGTGATGATGATCGGCGAGATCGGGGGGTCGGCCGAAGAGGAGGCCGCCGAGTTCATCGCCGCCAACGTGTCCAAGCCGGTGGTGGCCTACATCGCTGGGATGACCGCTCCGCCGGGCAAGAAGATGGGCCATGCCGGGGCCATCGTCTCGGGGGGCAAAGGCACCGCTCAGGCCAAAATGGACGCCCTGGCTGCGGCCGGCGTTCACATCGGCCAGAGCCCCAGCGAAGCCGGCGACATCATGGCCGAGGTAGTCGCCGGACTCTGATTCTTGGGGCGAATCTGCGGGCGAGGCGACATCCCAAGCAGCCCCTGAGGCGGGTGGTAGGTTCGGCTCGATGCGACTAGCGGTGCTGGCGTCGGGCAGTGGGACGATCCTGGATGCGATGGCCCACAGCGGGCTGCCCATCTCGCTGGTACTGGTGGACCGTACCTGTGGCGCCGAGAAGGTGGCCGCCGATCACGGGCTGACCTGTGTGATGGCAGAGCGGACCAGCTTCGGGCCCGACTTCGACCGGGTGGACTACACCCGCCAGGTGACCGAGCGCTTGGCGGCCGAGGGCATCGAGCTGGTGGCCATGGCGGGTTTCGGGACAGTGCTGGGTCAGCCGATCCAGGATGGGTACGGAGGCCGCATCTTGAACACCCACCCGTCGCTGTTGCCCGCCTTTCCCGGCTGGCATGCAGTGCAAGACGCCTTGGACTACGGGGTGAAGGTCACCGGCTGCACCGTGCATGTGGCCACCCTGGAGGTGGATGCCGGGCCGATTCTTGCCCAGCAGGCCGTGGCCGTGGAGCCCGACGACACTGTGGACACGCTGCACGAGCGGATCAAAGTGGTGGAGCGCGACCTGTACATTCGCACTGTCCGAGAAATAATCGACCGAGGGTACGTCTTATGAGCCAGGGAGCGGACCACCCGCCGAGGGCGCTGGTGTCGGTGTACGACAAGACCGGGGTGGTCGATCTGGCCCAGCGGCTGGTGGCCCTGGGATGGGAGATCATCTCCAGCGGTGGTACGTCGGCCGCGCTGGCCGACGCCGGGGTTCCGGTGACCCCGGTGGAGCAGGTCACCGGAGCACCAGAGATGCTGGACGGGCGGGTCAAGACCGTCCACCCCGTGATTCACGGGGGTCTGCTAGCCGACCTGTCGAATCCGGGCCATGTAAAGGATCTGGCCGAGCGGGGCATCGTGCCCATAGACCTGGTGGTGTGCAACCTCTATCCGTTCCGCTCTGATCCATCGGTGGATCTGATCGACATCGGTGGTCCGGCCATGGTGCGGGCCGCAGCCAAGAACCACGAGCGGGTCGGCGTGGTGGTGCAGCCCGAGGATTATGGGATGGTGCTGGACGAGTTGGAGGCCGAAGGCAGCCTCTCCGTCGCCACCCGACGGCGTCTGGCTCGGGCCGCATACGCCCACACCAGCGCTTACGACGCGGCCATCACCGATTGGCTGACGGAGGCCGACGCCGACGAACTCCCGCCGACAGTGGCGCTGACTTTGGAACGCCAGGAAGTGCTGCGCTACGGCGAGAACCCCCACCAGACCGGCGCCCGCTACCGCATCGCCGGTCAGTCGAGCTGGTGGGACCAGGCCAGCCAACTCCAGGGCAAGGCCATGTCGTACCTCAATGTGTTCGACGCCGATGCTGCTTGGCGGCTGGCCCACTCGCTAGGCGATGACCCGGCAGCGGTGGTGATCAAACACGCCAACCCGTGCGGAGCAGCAGTGGCCGACGACATCGCCACCGCCTACCAGCGGGCCCATGAGTGCGACCCGGTCTCCGCGTTCGGGGGGATCGTGGCCGTCAACCGCATGGTGACCGCCGAGATGGCCGAGGCCATGGCCGACGTATTCACCGAGGTACTCATCGCCTCCGAATACGAGGAGGCCGCGCTAGCCCTGCTGGGCAAGAAGAAGAACTTGCGGGTGCTCCACGCCCCGCTGCCGGAGGCTGCCGACTTGGAGATTCGCACTCTAGGGGGTGCGGCTCTGGTGCAGACTCCCGACACGGTGACCATGGACCGCTCTTCGTGGGAAGTTGTCACCGAGCGGGCTCCAACCGACGACCAGTGGGCTGATTTGGAGCTGGCCTGGCGGGTGGCGGCCCGGGTCGGCTCCAACTGCATCGTGTTGGCCAAAGACCGCCAGGCCGTGGGCATCGGCGCCGGTCAGCAGAACCGCCGCGACGCCGGGCGCATCGCCGCCGAGAAGGCCGCGGGCCGAGCTGCCGGCGGGGCCTGCGCCAGCGACGCCTTCTTCCCCTTCCGCGACGGCCTCGATGCCGCCGCCGAGGCCCAGTGCGCCACCGTCATCCAACCCGGCGGCTCAGTACGCGACCAAGAAGTGATCGACGCCGCCAACGAGCACAACATGGCCATGATCTTCACCGGCGAACGCCACTTCAAGCACTAGAGGTCGAGCAGATTGCTGATCTGGGTTGAGGCTTGGGGGCGGTTGAGGGTGTAGAGGTGGATGCCGTGGGCACCGGCGTCTAGCAGCTGTTGGGACAGTTCGGCGGCGGTCTCGGCGGCGGCGGTGATGCGGTCGGGGCCGGACAGTGCCGCCAATTCGGCGAACAGCGCTTCGGGCACTGTGGAGCCGTTTACTTTGGCGAAGCGGCGGATGCTCTTGGGCCAGATGACCGGCATCACTCCGGGAATGACCGGGCGGTTGCACCCCAAGTCGGCCAGCTCGTCGCAGAGGCGCACGTAGTCGGAGGGGTCGAAGAAGAATTGGGTGATGGCGAAGTCGGCCTGGTTCAGCTTGTCGGCCAGAAACTGCCGGTCGGAGGCCCGGTCGGTTGAGCGGGGGTGGACTTCGGGGTGGGCGGCCACCCCGATGCTGAAGTTGGCGGGGTGGTCCCGCACTACTTCCACCAGCTCCGAGGCGTAGCGGAAGTCGCCGCTGATGGCCGACCCGTCGGGCGGGTCGCCGGCCAGGGCCAAGATGTTGACCACTCCGGCAGCGGCATAGTCGTCCAGCAGGGCGGCGACGCCCTCTCGGGTATGGCCCACGCAGGTCAGGTGGGCCATGGCGGGGAAGGGCCGGTCTTGGCAGATGCCGGTCACGATGTCGCGAGTCCGGTCGTGGCCGTCGCCGCCAACTCCGCAGGTCACCGACACGAACGAGGGCGCCAGCCCCGACAATTCGTCCAGTGTCTCGGCTAGTTGCTTGGCGGCAACCTCGTCGGCAGGGGGGAAGAACTCGAACGACAGCGTTGGCTGGTCGCCCACCAAGTCGGCTATCCGTGCCATCAACAAGGCAGCGTATGGGCCAGTCCCCGACGACTCGGCATCGTTTGACGAAGGTGTACCGCCCCCCTTGCTGGGACTTGATTCTTGGCTTCGTTGAGGGCAAAGGGGCGTCGGTATGCTCGCCTGATATGGGCGACAAGATCACAATCGGAGCAGATGGGAAGCTAAGCGTTTCTGACAATCCCATCATCCCGTTCATCGAGGGCGACGGAACTGGGGTGGATATCTGGCCGGCGGCCAAGCACGTTTTGGACGCCGCCGCGGGCAAGCATGGCCGCAAGATCGAGTGGATAGAGGTGCTGGCCGGGGAGAAGGCGTTCAACGAGACCGGCGACTGGCTCCCCCAGGACACCATCGAGAAGTTCACCGAGTACCTGATCGGCATCAAGGGCCCCCTTACCACCCCGGTGGGTGGCGGCTTTCGCAGCCTGAACGTGTCGATTCGCCAGATCATGGACCTGTACGTGTGCCTGCGCCCGGTGCGCTGGTTCACCAACGTGCCCTCCCCGGTGAAGAGCCCCGAGCTGGTGGACATGGTGATCTTCCGGGAGAACACCGAGGACATCTACGCCGGACTCGAAGTTGAGGCCTTCACCCCCGAGGCAGCCAAGCTGCGCGACCTGCTCCACGACGCTCTGGGCTGGAACATCGCGGAAGACGCCGGCATCGGCGTCAAGCCAGTGTCCAAGACCGGTTCGCAGCGCCTCCAGCGGGCCGCGCTGAACTATGCCGTGCGGCGGAACCGCAAGCGGGTCCACTGGGTGCACAAGGGCAACATCATGAAGTTCACCGAGGGGGCGTTCCGCGGCTGGGGCTACGAACTGGTCCGCGAGGAGTTCTCCGACGTGGCCGTGGGCTGGGACGACTGCGGCGGCGACGCCGGAGACAAAATCCTGGTGCAAGACGCCATCGCTGATATCGCCCTCCAGCAAGTGCTCACCCGACCGGCCGAGTTCGACGTGATCGCCACCATGAACCTCAACGGCGACTACCTGTCCGACGCCCTGGCCGCCCAGGTTGGGGGAATCGGCATAGCCCCGGGGGCCAACATCAACTACGTGACCGGCCACGGCGTGTTCGAGGCCACCCACGGCACCGCCCCCAAGTACGCCGGCCAAGACAAGGTGAACCCGTCGTCGGTGCTCTTGTCGGGCGTGCTGATGTTCGAGCACCTAGGTTGGGACGACGCCGCCGAGGACATCATCAAGGCAGTGGAGGCCACCATCGGCGAGAGGATCGTCACCTACGACTTCGCCCGCCTCATGGACGAGGCCACCGAGGTTAAGTGCTCGGAGTTCGCGTCGGCCATCGTCGACCGGCTCTAGCCAGCCGCCAACTCTTGCCCGATAGTCCTTCCTAACCCTTTCTGCACAAAGGAGACCTTTCGGTGAGCGATCCCAAGCGAGTGGCTGTGACCGGAGCGGCGGGCCAGATCGGCTACAGCCTGCTGTTCCGCATCGCCAGTGGGCAGATGCTCGGCCCCGACGTCCCAGTTGTGCTCCAGATGCTGGAGATCCCCCCGGCCATGGGGGCGCTGGGTGGAGTGGCCATGGAACTGGACGACTGCGCCTTCCCGCTGGTGGCTGGCAAGGTGTGTACCGACGATCCCAACGAGGCGTTCGACGGCGTGGACTACGCCCTTTTGGTGGGGTCGCGGCCCCGGGGCAAGGGCATGGAGCGCCGCGACCTGTTGGAGGCCAACGGTGCCATCTTCACCACCCAGGGGCGGGCGCTTTCGGCCGGTGCGGCCGACGATGTGAGGGTGCTGGTGGTGGGAAATCCGGCCAACACCAACTGCCTCATCGCCATGAACAACGCCGACGCCATTCCTGCCGAGCAGTTCACCGCCATGACCCGGCTCGACCACAACCGCGCAGTGGCCCAGCTATCGGCCAAGCTAGGTGTGACCGTGGGAGACGTGAGGCGGATGACCATCTGGGGCAACCACTCGGCCACTCAGTACCCCGACTTGTTCAACTGCCAAGTGGGCGTACAGACGGCCGCTGAGGCGGTGGGTGACCAGGGGTGGATCGCCGATGAGTTCATCCCCTCGGTGCAGAAGCGGGGCGCAGCCATCATCGAGGCCCGAGGCCTGTCCAGCGCGGCCTCGGCGGCCAACGCGGCCATCGACCACGTTCACGATTGGGTACACGGCACTGCCGACGGAGACTGGGTGAGCATGGCCGTGCCCTCCGACGGATCCTACGGTGTGCCCGAGGGCCTCATCTCGTCGTTCCCCTGCACCACCGCCGACGGCCAGTGGTCAATCGTGGCCGGCCTGGAGCTGAACGAGTTCTCTCAGTCCCGCCTAGACGCGACAGTGGCCGAGCTAGTCGAAGAGCGCGACACGGTGGCCGAACTGGGCTTGATCTAGAGGCTGGCCAGACAACATCACGAATTTCGAGGTGAAAGCAGCACCTCGGATAGTATTCGGGGTTGACATCCGAAAATCGGATGTCTAATTTCGCATCGTGGGAACACCTGCCCGGCGAGGCGTCACCATTGTGGGCATCAACGACTTCAAGCGCGATTCCCACGCGGCCAAGTACGTGGTCGAGTTGGATTGCCGGCCTGTGGCGGCTGAACGGCTCTTTTGGCTGCTCAACAGGCCCGCGAACGAGCAGCGGTTGGAGGATGCGGAAATGAACGGCATGCCTGCGCTGGCCGGAGTTGCCCGATTGCTCGAAGACGATCCAGTCATCGGTGAAATCCTCGATACCGACCCGGCCAGCCTCCGCTTCCGCCAGGCCGTGGGCGTGGCCATCAAATTGAAGATGGCCAAGCTCGGTTGGCAAACCACCGGCACCAAGGGCGCCGTTAGAGGAGCCCGCCATTTCACCAAGGCCGAGCGCTACGCCCAAGAAGAACTTGATGAAGATGCCCGCCGAGAGCGCGCCCTGGCTGCCCTGGAAGCCGTCAAGCACATAGGTAGCAAGCGCGAGCAGGAGGAAACCGGGCGCTACCTGATGGAGGCCTTGGCGGAGACGCGCCGCGCCGAGGGCCGCCCCTTCTAGCCATATTTTCTAGTGTTGCTCGTTCTGGACAGCGGCCCTTTGGGGATGTTGAGCAACCCGGAGATGAGCCGGCTTTCTCAGGAGGCTGACGAGTGGGCTATGGATCGTCAGCGTGCTGGAGACCAGCTGGCCGTCCCCGAGATTGCCGACTACGAGATCAGGCGGGAGCTGCTGCGTGCCGGCAAGGAACTCAGCATCACTCGACTCGACGAGCTCTGTGCTGGCCTCGAGTACTTGCCGTTGACCACAGAAGTGATGCATGACGCCGCATCGCTGTGGGCCGATGCCCGCAATGCCGGCCGCCCCACCGCTCACCCCCATGCCCTAGACGGAGACGTGATCCTCGCCGCCCAAGCCAGAAGCGCCCAGATTGAATTAGCCCGCGGGCCCGTAGTGGTAGCAACCACAAATGTCGCCCACCTAGCCCGCTACACCGACGCCCGACTCTGGACCGACATCTAGTCCCGCACGAATGTTGGAAGCCGGTTCGGTTGCCCCACCCAACCCAATGGCAGACCAGCTATGCTTCGGGTCGGCGTGGAGGCGAAGTCCGGTTAGATTCCGGCACTGTCCCGCAACGGTGAACTGGCCCTGAGCCAGTAAGTCCGGTCGAGCTTTGCGCTGAAACGAGCCATAAGCCCCGAGGGTTGGGTTGGTTCGAGGGCAGGGCTCCTGCCGATCGAGCTTCCGTTCCTCGATCTACAGGAGGTGAATATGCCCCGACGTCCGATCCGTCTCTTCTCGGTACTGCTGCTTGCGCTCGCCCTTTTGGGTGCTAGCTGCGGCAACGACGATGACGCCGCTGGATCAGAGCGTCCCCAGAGGATCGTGTCTCTGTCACCGATGGCCACCGAGGTCTTGTTCGCCATTGGCGCAGGCGAACAGGTGGTGGCCGTCGACGAGTTCTCCGACTACCCGCCAGAGGCGCCGGTTACCGACTTGTCGGGCTGGGCGCCAAATGTGGAGGCGGTGCTGTCTTATGAGCCCGATCTGGTGGTGATGGTCAACGATGCTAACGACCTGATGGCCGGGTTGGACGCCGTCGGTGTCGAAGTGCTCCTTAGCTCCGCACCGGCGGATTTTGAGGGCGGTTATGCCTCGATTGCCGAATTGGGAACCGCCGTTGGACGAATTGACGAGGCCGCAGCGCTGGTGGCCGACATGCGAGCTGAGATAGAAGCTGCGCTGAACTCGGCCCCTGACGTTCCGGTGCGGGTGTACCACGAGTTGGACGACACATATTTCTCGGTCAGCTCCAACAGCTTCATCGGGGCGGTATACACCGCGATGGGGGCGATCAATATCGCCGACGTGGCCGATGCCGCCGGGTATGGGTATCCCCAGCTCACCGAGGAGTACATAGTCGAAGCCGATCCCGAGTTGATTGTGATCACCGATCTGGTGGGCTACACCGCCGAAGATGTGGCTGCCCGGCCCGGTTGGGGCGAAGTGGGCGCAGTGCGCAACGGCAGCATCGTGGTGGTCAACGCCGACATTGCCTCGCGATGGGGGCCGCGGTTGCCCCAGTTCATCAGCGCGGTGGCCGAGGCCCTCCAAATGGTGGCCGAACCGGTTTCATAGGTTCTGAGATGGCCGACGCATCCCTCCCGACAAACGCCCTGACGGACACCGAAGCCGCCCATCCGGCGGTGCGGCGGGCTTTCGGCATGTCGGCGACAGCCGCCCTCATCGGATTGGCGGTGCTGGTGGCGGTGGGTTTACTCAGTGCATCCAGCGGAGCCGCGGGGCTGCCGGTCAGCGGGGTGTTCGCCGCCTTATTCGATTGGTTCCCGCTGCTTGGACTGGAGTCGTCTTTGTCGGCCACCCAAGAGAACATTCTGTTCGAGATCCGACTCCCCCGGCTGGTTCTCGGCATGCTGGTGGGAGGGTCGCTCGGCCTGGCTGGCGCTTCCTATCAGGGAGTGTTCCGAAACCCCTTGGCCGACCCCTATTTGCTCGGCGTATCGGCCGGGGCTGGGTTTGGCGCGGTGCTGGCCCTGGGCTTCGGCCTTGATCTGGGTTGGGGCCCGTTCGACACCGTTCCGGCGGCGGCCTTTCTAGGGGCGCTGGTGGCGGTTCTGGCGTCGATGGCCATCGCCCGGGGCGGAGGGGCATCGCCGGCCACGCTGCTGCTCGGCGGGGTGGCAATGGCCGCCCTCTTCTCCGCGGCGCAGACCTACGCCATCCAGCAACTGGACGAGACTCGGGCCCGTGAGGTTCTGTCGTGGCTCTTCGGCCAGCTCAACACCACCGGTTGGAAGCAGGTTTGGCTCCTGCTGCCCTACGTGGCGGTGTGCGGGGCGGTGCTCTTCGTCCACCGGCGGCATCTCGATGTGCTGCGGGTGGGCGACGACGAGGCCCGGTCTCTGGGGCTCAACCCGGCCCGCTCGCGCCTGACCGTGATTGTGGCCGCCTCACTTTTGACTGCGGCCGCGGTCTCAGTCAGCGGGCTGATCGCCTTCGTCGGACTCGTTGTTCCCCACATCGTCCGATTGCTGATAAGTCACAGCTACCGAGTCATTGTGCCGCTCTCCGCGTTGGTGGGGGCGGCGTTTCTCGCCTTCGTGGACATCGGGGCCCGCACCCTGCTGGCTCCGTCAGAGCTGCCGGTGGGGATCCTTACCGCATTCGTGGGGGCGCCATTCTTCGCCCTGGTGCTGTGGCGCGACAGGTGGAGCACCCCATGAACTCGGCTCTCGTATCGTCAGCCCCGCCTTCAGTAGTTGGGTCGCCTGCGCTGTCGTGTCGTGATGTGCGGGTGTCGTTCCGCGGCCACGAGGTGGTCTGCGGGGTCAACCTGGAGCTGGGCCACGGAGAATGGCTGGGCATCATTGGGCCCAACGGGGCGGGCAAGTCCACCCTTCTGCGGTCGATCGTGGGGTTGACCGACTACCACGGGATGGTGTCGTTGGGCGACGGAGAAACACCTAGCGCAACCGACGTCGCTCTCGTGCCGCAGTTTCCGATGCTGCCCAAGGGTATGACCGTGGCCGAATACGTGCTGCTGGGACGGACGGCGCACCTCGGATGGTTGGCCCGGGAGTCCCGGGCCGACCGGCAAATCGTGTCCTCGGTACTGCAACGCCTCGACCTCTCGGAGTTTGCCGACCGCCTGGTGACCACCCTTTCGGGCGGCGAGGCCCAGCAGGTGGTCGTGGCCCGGGCGCTGGCTCAGCAAAGCCCGGTGCTGCTGCTCGACGAGCCCACTAGCGCCCTCGATTTGGGCCATCAGGTTTCGGTGCTGGAGTTGGTGGACGATCTGCGTCGAACTGAGGGGCTGAGCGTCCTGGCTGCCATGCACGACCTAAGCGCTGCGGCCCGATTTGCCGACCGCTTGATCCTCATCGACCACGGCCGCATCGTGGCCCAGGGCAACCCCACAGCGGTGTTGCAATCTGATCTGCTGTCCGCGGTGTACGGCACTCCGCTTACTGTTCAATCAATCGACGGCGAGCTAGTGGTGCTGCCCGCACCCCGCCGTCGAGTCCATTCCCAAAAGGAGATCTCATGAGTACCGACGCTGCCCCTCAAGAAGAGCGTCCCTACGACCTTTCGGCCATGAAAACGGCTTCCTCGCTGGTGTTGGTCAACACCGGCGACGGCAAAGGCAAGTCCACCGCGGCATTCGGCACCATCTTGCGGGCGGTGTCGCAGAGCTGGCCGGTGGCCGTGGTGCAGTTCCTCAAGAGCGGCGACTGGAACACCGGCGAGGAGAAGGTGTGCCGCGAGCTTGGGGTGCAGTGGTTCTCGGCCGGCGACGGGTTCACCTGGGATTCCGACGACATCGACGAGTCTCGGGCCATGGCGGTGGCGGCCTGGGAGTTCTCGGCCGAGCTCATCGCCGGGGGCCAGTATCGCCTCGTGGTGCTGGACGAGGTTAGCTACGCCATGACCTGGGATTGGATCGACGCCGCTGACGTGGCTGCCGCGCTGGAGTCTCGGCCTGAGCGGGTGAGCGTGATCCTGACCGGCCGGGACATGGCCGACGAGGTGATCGACGTGGCCGACACCGTCACCGAGATGGTCAAGGTAAAGCACGCCTTCGACCGCCAGATCCTGGCCAAAAAGGGCCTCGACTATTGAGCAGGGTGGCGATTCCGCAAGGTAGTTGTCGATGTCTGAAACCGCAACGCCGCCCGTTGGGACGAGGGATGCGTCGGGGAAGGGACCTGACATGGCCGCAAGAAGGCGACGCTCGCCGGATCTCTTGTCGGCCGATGGCAGTTGGCGGACCTACCGGGAATACCAGGAGGTGCTCACCGGTCACGGAATCGGCCTCATCTACTGCCCAGGGCGGAACACTTCGACCGCAGCACTGACGCGGATCGTCGGGGCCGTGACTGACTATCTCGGCATGCACAGCACGCACATGCGCGATGAATCCGACGGCCTTCTCGGGGCCATCGCCGAAGTCGCCTCCATATCGTGAGAAGGAGAGGCCGTACCCATCTCGAACGACGGTGCAAACGGGGCTTCCGAAGCCCGAAATGCTGGTTGAAATCGACGTGATCGTCGCACTGCCCCAACCCGACCGCCACCCCCAGCACCCATTGACAGCCCCCACAATGATGCAATAGCTTACGTTGTTCCTTTGAGGGGAACAGTGTTCCGCAAGAGAGGGATTCGAGTCGGAGGTTGGTGCGCATGTCGTTGGTTAGAGGGCCATCATCGGAATTATCGTGCCGTCGACCACCGCGGCGGTGGACGGCACGCTTTCGGGGG
>Ga0209543_1000680_pt1 | contig 40039 bp, 34 predicted proteins | sample MesohylFT_FD_187296 | JGI IMG/M metagenome (GOLD analysis project Ga0209543, IMG submission 187296) | Host-associated microbial community of the marine sponge Aplysina aerophoba from Gulf of Piran - sponge mesohyl, lysed by freeze-thaw... | ecosystem: Host-associated > Porifera > Sponge >...
GCCCACGGTCGCCGCCGCTCCGGCCGCGAGGTCTCCTCGCTCACCCGAGCACCCGGCCAATAATTTCGGCGGTGTGATCGACCATCGGGATGATGCGGCCGTAGTTGATGCGGGTGGGTCCGATCACGCCGATGGCGCCGATGAAGCGCGCCTCGGAATCGCGGTAAGGAGCCACGACCATGGAGCAGCCGGTGGAGGCGAAGAGCGTGCTTTCCGCGCCGATGAAGATCTGAACCCCATCCGCGCCTTCCGTGCTTTCCAGCAGCCGGATGAAGTCGTTTCGCTCCTCCAGCGCGTCGAAGAGCTGCCTGATCCGCTCAAGGTCCGCGAGTGCCGTGACATCGTCGATCAGGTTGGCCCGGCCGCGCACGATGAGGCTGCCGTGCTCGCGCGCGCCGTTCGCCCATTCGGCGATCCCGGCCTCGACGACGCGGGCAGTCAGGTCGTCGAGCTGGGCCCGGTGCTCCTCCATTTCGGTGCGGATCTCCTCGCCGAGCTCGGCGAGGGTGCGGCCTGCGAGCCGCGCGTTCAGGTAGTTGGTGGCGCGGCTAAGGTGCGACTGGGTCATGCCCGTCGGCACGTCGATCACGCGGTTCTCGACCAGCCCGGTCTCCGTCACCATGACCGCGAGCGCGCTCCCCTGGCTGAGGCTCACGAACTCCACCTGGCGGCAGGGCACATCGGCCTTGGGCGCGAGTACCAGCCCGGCACAGCCCGAGAGGCCCGAGAGCGCTTCGGTGGTCTCGGTCAGCATCTCCTCCACCGTGCGCCCTGCCGCCCGGCACTTGCCCTCGATGCTGGCGCGCTCGTCCTCGGTGAGGCGGCCGAGCTCCAGCAGCCCGTCCACGTAGATGCGCAGGCCGAGCTGGGTCGGCAGCCGCCCTGCCGAGACATGGGGCGCATAGAGCAGGCCGGCATCCTCCAGGTCGGCCATGACGTTCCGCACCGTGGCCGGAGAGACCGGGGTCGCGAGCCGGCGCGAGAGCGTGCGTGAGCCCACCGGCTGCCCGGTTTCCATGAATTCCTCGACCAGCCGGCGTAACACCTCCTGCGAGCGGTCGGTCAGTTCGCGCAGCACCCTGCAATCCCGTCCTGTGGTGGGCGGCCTGAATGTAGTGAGCGCCCCCAGGAGCGTCAACGCCGCGACGGGCGCCGCATCCTGTGGCTCTCTTGGGTGCGTAGCAGAACCGGCGGGAGGTTCCCGTGCGCAGCTTCGTGGCTGCCTGAGGGTGACCCGACAGCCGACTCTCCAACCCGTCGCAAGCTCCAAAATGGCAACTGCATTGTTATTGGTCGCTGTCGGCACTATCATATAGGTGCGAAACGACTGATGGACGGGCCGCACCGCACCGCACGCAGAAAGATGGCGGGAGCGGCGGACCCCCGGCATGGACGCTGGGGGCGGCGAGCGTGTCCGGTGAGTCTACACCTCGAAACCATGGAACGAGTCCGATGCGGCAGCCGCCTACCATCGAGCCGACCGAGCCTGCCGTGATGCGGTCCGTCGCGAGACGAGACCGCCGCGCGCCGGCCGGCGGCCCCTGTTCGGCGCGGCGCCGTATCGCGTTCCCGCGGACGCGCCTACGGGAGGCTGAGGCCCCCGCGCGTTCCCGGACGGAGAAAATACGACAATGGCCAAACGAATGCTCATCGACGCCAGCCACGCGGAAGAGACCCGCGTGGTGGTGGCGGACGGAACACGCCTAGAGGAATTCGACTTCGAATCGGCTGCCAGGAAGCAGCTCAAGGGAAACGTCTATCTCGCCAAGGTCATGCGCGTGGAGCCCTCGCTCCAGGCGGCATTTGTAGATTACGGCGGCAATCGCCACGGCTTCCTGCCCTTCAACGAAATCCACCCCGACTATTACCAGATCCCGGTCGAAGACCGGGAGGCGCTCTATGCCGAGCAGGAGCAAGCCGACGACACGGAAGTGCCGGCTGCCCCGCCGGCCGAAGCGGCGGAGGCCGGTGCCAACAACGGAGCCGAGAGCGAGGCCGCCAGCGACGGTGCTGCGCCGCCCGATGGCGACGAGCAGCCTGAGCCGGCCGATGCCTCGCAGGCTGCGGAGGCTGCGGAATACGAGAAGGGTGCGCCGGAGGACACCGCCGCAGCCGATGGCGGCGACGGCGTTGCCGACGACAGGGCCGCCGAGGCCAACGGCGGCACGAGTGCCAACGGCGATGTCGAGGTCATGGGCGGCGACGAGCTCGACGACCTGGAGCGCCGGCGCCTTCATGCCAGCCGCTCGCTACTCAGCCGCCGCTACCGCATCCAGGAGGTGATCAAGAAGCGCCAGATCCTATTGGTGCAGGTGGTCAAGGAGGAACGCGGCAACAAGGGCGCGGCGCTCACCACCTACCTCTCGCTCGCCGGGCGCTACATCGTGCTCATGCCCAACGCGATCCGGGGCGGGGGCATCTCGCGCAAGATCGTCAACGCCGACGACCGGCGGCGCCTCAAGAAGATCATGACCGATCTCGACATCCCGGCGCGCATGGCGGTCATCGTGCGGACCGCCGGGCTGTCGCGCTCCAAGACCGAGATCAGGCGCGATCTGGAGTACCTGCTGCGCCGCTGGCAGAACATTCGCGACCTCACGATGGAATCGACGGCGCCCTGCGTCATCAACGAGGAGGCCAACCTGATTCGCCGCTCGATCCGCGACCTCTACACGCGCGACATCGAGCAGATCCTGATCGAGGGCGACGAGGGCTACAAGACCGCCAAGACCTTCATGAAGACCATGATTCCGAGCCACGCCGCGCGCGTGCAGGCCTATCGGGACCGGATTCCGCTCTTCGCCCGCTATCAGATCGAGAGCCAGCTCGATTCCATGTACAGCCCGGAGCTTCAGCTCAAGTCGGGCGGCTACCTGGTGATCGACCCGACCGAGGCGCTGGTCGCGATCGACGTCAACTCGGGGCGGGCCACCAAGGAGCGCACGATCGAGGAGACTGCGCTCAAGACCAATCTGGAGGCAGCGGAGGAGGTCGCCCGCCAGCTCAGGCTGCGCGACCTCGCCGGGCTGATCGTCATCGACTTCATCGACATGGACGAAAACCGCAACCAGCGGGCGGTGGAACGCAAGCTCAAGGAAGCGATGCGGGTCGACCGCGCTCGCATCCGCATGGGCCGGATCAGCCCCTTCGGGTTGATGGAGCTCTCGCGTCAGCGGCTGCGCCCGAGCCTGGTGGAAGCCAGCATGGAGCGGTGTACGAACTGCGGCGGCACCGGGGTCACACGCTCGGTAGAATCGTCTGCGGTCCACGCACTGAGAGCGATCGAGGAGGAGGGGCTGCAGGGACGGAGCGCCGAGATCCTGTTGCGCGTGCCGGCCGCCGTCGGTCTCTACATCTTCAACCGCAAGCGCCGGATGTTGGAGGAGATTGAGCAGCGCTACGCCTTCGCCGTCAGCTTCGAGCAGGACGACAGCCTCGTGCCGCCGAGTTACGCGATCGAGCGGATCGCGGCCCGGCCCGCGCCGGTGGTGGAGGAGCAGCCTGCGGAGGAAGAGGTAGACGAGGCGCCCCAGCGCGAGAGCAAGCCCAAGAAGGAGACCAAGGACGAGAGCGCAGAGCCGACCAAGCGCCGGCGCCGGCGGCGGCGCAAGCCGCGCGGCGAGGGGGCGGAGGAAGCCGCCCCCGAGGCTGCAGCGGCAGCCGCACCGGCGGAGCCGGCCGAGGCCGAAGGCAGTACGGAAGACGGGACGGAAGAGCCGGCGGCCGCCGGGGACGCCAAGGACGAGAAGAGCGAGGATGCTCCCCGCGCCAAGCGCCGCCGCCGCGGCCGGCGCGGCGGCCGCAGCCGCACGCCCAGGCAGCAGGAGCGGCAGGAGGAGACGCGCGAGACTCCCGGCGAGGCGGCTGAGCAGACGCCCCTGCCGCTCGCAGCCGAGGGGGACGCAACGTCTGCGATGGAGGCGATCGAGGAGACGTCTCCGCCGCTTGCGGCCGAGGGAGACGCCTCGCCTGCGTCTGCGACCGAGAGCGAGACCCCGGCGGCCCCTGCAGCCCCTGCCGCCCCTGCCGCCGAGGATGCGGCAGCCCCCGCCAACGACGCGGGCGCACCAGACCCTGTGGCGTCCGAGCCGGAGCCGGAGCCGGAGGCAGCGCCGGCACCGCTCTTTGCACCGCCTGCGCCTCCGCCCGAGCCTGTGGTCGTGGATGGCGCGGAGGCAAGCGCAGCGAGCGGCAACGGATCGGATGACGCATTGCGACCGGAGGCGGCCGAGGTTGCCGACGGGGGCACGGCCTTTCCGGTCGATGGCGATGACGACGCGCCCGCCGAGGCGGCTACACTGGCGCCCCCGCCGGACGATGCCGAAGCCGAGCAGCCCCGTCGGCGCGGCTGGTGGCAGCGGCTCGCTTCATCGTCGCGGTAGCGGTTTAGAGCGCGTCCGTCCTTGACGGGCGCGCGACAGGCCGGCTGCCGTGAGCGATAAAGTGCGAGGGCGTTCCCGTCCTAAGACGGAAACGCCCTAACTTTCTGCCGGCGGGTCTCGGCGAAACGCGAACACCCCGAAGAGGGCGTTGCCCGCCACCGAGGCCAGGATCACCACGGCGCCGATGAAGACCAGCGTGCCCGGAACCTCGCCGAAGCCGAGCCAGACCCAGATCGGCGCGAAGACCGCGTCGATCAGCACGACGAAGACCAGGATCGGCGCGGGCAGGTAGCGCGCGGCGTAGAAGTAGAGGGTGAGCGCCGAGGCGAGCTGCACCAGGCCGAGCGCGGCCATGAACCCCACTTCCCGCCCCGTGGCTTCGAAGGGCAATGCCAACGGCAGCGAGGCGAGGCCCGCGATCACCGCTGCGATCAGCACCGCCGGCTCCATCCGCCCGGTGCGGAAGCGCCGGGCGATCAGGGTCTGTAGCGCGATCGCGGCGGCGATCGAGAGCGCCAGCAGGTTGCCGATGACACCGCCGCCGCCCACGTCGCTCCAGAACATCACGCCGACGCCGCAGAGGCTGCCCAGCAGCGCGAGCCAGGTCCTGAGCGTGACCGGCTCGCCCAGCACCGGCTTCGCCAGCAGGGCGACCATGACGGTGGACGTCGTCATGATCGCAATGACGTTGGCGACCAGCGTGTACTGCATCGACAGCACGTAGGCGATGATCCCCCAGGCGGTGGCGACGCCCATCAGGAATACCGGCCAGCGCGATGTGCGAAGCACCGGCCAGACCCGCCCCCGCTCGCTCACGAAGAGGATCAGGAGCACGCCGAGCCCGGCGAAGAAGCAGCGGACCGTGATGATTTCCCACGGATCGACCGACACCGAGCGGACGAAGAAGCCGCCGGTGCTGAAGCAGAGACCCGAGATGGTCGCGAGTCCGGCGCCGAAAAGCAGGCGGCGGCGGGCGGTGGTCATGGGCGGGCTCCCGTGTCACCCGAACCGCGCCGGCGCCGGGTGTTGTGCGCCGGCATGGTAGCGCGTCACGCCTTGCAGCGCTTGCGGCCCGTCTGCGGCGCGTGCGCTCGCCGGATGACGCCTGCGGGCGGCTCTGGCATGGTGGGGCATGAGCGAAGACCCCGGACTTGTCCTGCGCCGCCTGCTGGATGCGGCCCTCGCGAGCGCCCAGCCGGCCCAGTGCCTGGCTCCGCATCTGCCTGAGCCGCCCGCGGGCCGCACCGTGGTGGTGGGCGCCGGCAAGGCGGCCGCGACCATGGCGCGGGCCGTGGAGGATCATTGGGAGGGCCCGCTGGAGGGCCTCGTCGTCACCCGCTACGGCCACCGCGTGCCCACGGCAAGGATCGAGGTGGTGGAAGCGGCGCACCCGGTGCCCGATGCCGGCGGCCGCGAGGCTGCGGCGCGCATTCTCTCCCTGGCGGAGGGCCTGGGCGCGGACGATCTCGCGCTCTGCCTGATTTCCGGCGGCGGCTCGGCACTCCTGACGTTGCCGGCGCCGGGGATCGCACTCGCCGACAAGCAGGCGATGACCGGCGCGCTACTGCGCTCCGGCGCCGCCATCGACGAGATCAACTGCGTGCGCAAGCACCTCTCTGCCATCAAGGGCGGGCGCCTGGGCGCGGCCTGTCATCCCGCGCGGGTCGTGAGCCTCCTGATCTCCGACGTGGCGGGCGACGATCCCGCCGTGATCGGCTCGGGCCCGACCGTGCCCGATCCCACCACCTTCGCCGACGCACTCGCCGTGCTGAGGAAGTACGGGATTGAGGAACCTGCCGCGCTCATCCGCCATCTCGAAGGCGGTTCGGAGGAGACGCCGAAGCAGGGCGATCCCCGGCTGGCCGAGGCCGAGACCCGGATGGTGGCGACCCCCGCGATGGCGCTCACCGCCGCCGCCGCCGCGGCGCGCGAGGCCGGCTACGAGCCCGTGATCCTGGGCGACGCGCTGGAGGGCGAGGCGCGCGTGCTTGCCCGCGAGCACGCCCGGCTCGCCCGCAATGCCGCGCCCGGCACGGTGCTGCTCTCGGGCGGCGAGGCGACGGTGACCGTGACCGGGGCGGGCCGCGGCGGCCCCAACGCCGAATACGCGCTGGCGCTCGCGCTGGCGCTCGACGGCGCGCCCGGCATCTTCGCCACCGCCTGCGATACCGACGGCATCGACGGCACCGAGGACAATGCAGGGGCCCTGGTAACGCCCGACACGCTCGCGCGCGCCCTTGACGCCGGGGAGGATGCGGCGGCGCGTCTCGCCGCCAACGATGGCTACGGCTTCTTCGCTCGGCTCGGCGACCTGGTGATGACCGGGCCGACGCTCACCAACGTGAACGACTTCCGCGCCATCCTTGTCCGCCGTTGACCGGCGGCGTCGCCATGCCGATATAAGAGCGGGCACACCGCAGGGGCACGAGTCGTGCGACGTCACCGCAGCGCCAAGATCGTCGCGACCCTCGGGCCATCGAGCACCGACGAGGCAACCGTCCGTGCGCTCTTCGAGACCGGCGTGGACGTGTTCCGCCTCAACTTCAGCCATGGCAGCCACGCCGAGCACCGCGCCCGCCACGCCGTCGTCCGCGCGGTCGAGGATGCGGCCCGCCGGCCGATCGGCATTCTCGCGGACCTGCAAGGGCCAAAGCTCAGGATCGGCAGGTTCAGGAAGGGCGAGGTGGCGCTCGTCCAGGGGCAGCGCTTCACCCTTGTTCTTGGCGAGACGCCGGGGGACGAAGCACAGGCGCCCATGCCGCACCCCGAGATCTTCGCGGCGCTGGCGCCGGGCGCCGAAGTCCTGCTCGACGACGGCAAGGTGCGGCTTCGCGTCGCCGCATGCGGGCCGGAGCATGCCGAGACCGTGGTGGTGACGCCGGGCGTCCTCTCGGACCGCAAGGGCCTCAACCTGCCGGGTGTGACCCTGCCCATCGAGGCTGTCACGCCCAAGGACCGGGAGGACCTCGCCTTCGCCCTCGAGCTCGGTGTCGACTGGGTGGCGCTCTCCTTCGTCCAAAGGCCGGAGGATATCAGGACCGCCCGGCGCCTGGTGCCGGAGGACATGGCCATCGTCGCCAAGCTGGAAAAACCCGCGGCGCTCGATTGCCTGGAGGAGGTCATCGCACTCTCGGACGCGATCATGGTGGCGCGCGGCGACCTCGGCGTGGAGCTCGCGCCCGAGGAGGTGCCGGCAGCGCAGAAGCGGATCGTTCGCGCGGCACGGGAGGCGGGCAAGCCGGTGGTGGTCGCGACCCAGATGCTGGATTCGATGATGAACGCGCCGTCGCCGACCCGCGCCGAAGCCTCGGACGTGGCGACAGCGGTCTATGACGGCGCCGATGCGCTCATGCTCTCCGGCGAATCCGCCGCCGGGCGCTATCCGCGCGAGGCGGTGGCGATGATGAACCGCATCGTCGAGCGCGTGGAGCGCGACCCGTCCTACCGGCGCCACGTAGACTGGCAGCAGCAGGATCCCGAGGCGACGACGGCCGATGCCATCACTGCGGCCGCGCGCCAGGTGGCCGAGACCCTGGATGCCGCCGCCATCGTCACCTACACCTCCTCGGGCTCGACCGCGCTCAGGGCTGCGCGCGAACGCCCGCCGGTGCCGATCCTCGTGTTGACGCCGGACCGCGATACCGCGCGCCGTCTCGCGCTCCTCTGGGGTGTCCACTGCGTCCACACCGACGACGCCACAGGCTTCACCGACATGGTGGAGAAGGCGTGCGCCCAGGCGCTCGCCGCCGGCCACGCCGCGCCCGGCGAGCGCATCGTCATCACTGCCGGCGTGCCCTTCGGCACCCCCGGTACCACCAACGCGCTCAGAATCGCGCGCGTGCGCCCTGCGGAGTAGCGCCCCGGGCCATCGTGCGATGCACCCGGCGTGACGGGGGTGCGCGTGTCTGTTCCGCGCACACGACGCTGCGCGCGTGCGCGACATCCCGCTCGTCCCGCTGAATCCCGGCGAATCCCGCACAAATTTTTGAGCTTGCCCGCCTCGCAGCCAGCGACCCCGGCGAGAAATATGGGTAAGGCCGGGTCGCACGCTTGACCCCTGCCGTCGGCGATTTCTATGCTGACGGTCTGTCCATGCCGCCGCCGGCGGGGCGGGCGGTGGCCCGCGCGAACCCAAGGAGGGGAAGGAATGAACAAGTTGTTGTCAGCGGGACTCGGTGCGCTCGCCGCGCTCGCCGTGACGGCGCCGAGCGTGCACGCGCTGGACGACCTCTCGAACTATGTGTTCGTGCCCAACCGGGCCTCCGCGGACGTGGCGGTGATCGACACGCGCACCGACTCGGTGGTCGCGCATATTCCGGTGGGCGAGGTGCCGCACCAGGTCGCGGTCTCCCAGACGCTGGGCAAGATGGCCGTGACCAACACCGCCGACAACACGGTCTCGGTGATCGATCTCGCCACGCTGGAGACATCGGCCACCATCCAGCTCGGCCATGAGCCCGAGCACATGGAGCTCGACCCCTCGGGCGCGGTGCTTGCCGTGGGCAATATCGGCGAAGGCACGGTCTCGCTGGTCTCGCTCGGGTCGGAGCACGAGGTCGCGCGCGTAGACGGGCTGCACGAGCCTCACAACATGACCTTCGATCCCTCGGGCCAGCGCCTCTACGTCGGCAACCTCGGGGCGAGCTTCGTCAGCCTGATCGACGTGCCGCAGGCGAGGGTCGCGGGCGAGATCGCGATCGGGCCGGACCGCGCGCTCGCGCACCACGAGGACGACGACACCGCCTATCAGGGCATCATCAACGTCACCGCGACGCCCGACGGGCGCCTCGGCTTCGCGGCCTACGGCGAGGGCGATCGCATGGCCGTGATCGATCTCGAAACGGGCCGGACGCTCAAGGACCTGGCGCTGGGCGATACGCCCTGGCGCGCGTTCACCACCAGCGACGGCCGCTACATGATCGTCCCCAACAACGGCGACGAGACGGTCTCGGTGGTCTCGACCGCGACCCTCGACGAGGTCGCGCGCCTCCCCGGCGCGGCTGACATGACCGGCGTCAACACCGGCTGGTTCGATTCCCTCGCCTACGTGATCAGCCGGGGCGACGACAAGGCATTGGTCATCGACCTCGAGACCATGCAGCCGGCCGGCGAGATCGCGCTGCCCGGCACGCCCGAGACCGGCGTGGTGACGCCCGACGGCACCAAGCTCTACGTCGCGCTGAGCGATGCCGACACGGTCGCCGTGATCGACGTGCAGGCGAAGGCCGTCGTCGCGACGATCGAGGGCGTGGGCGATGAGCCCTGGGGCGCGCACATGGCCGGGGCGGTCAACTACTGCCACTAGGGATCGCGACGACCGCTTCCCTCCGCATCGCCGCCGGCATCCTGGCGCTGGCGGCTGTGGGCGCCGCGTCTGCGGCCGAGGCGGCGTCGGTCGCGCCGCGCGACCGTCTGCTCGGCGCCGTCGAGCGTCATGCGGCGCTGCCCGCAGCGCTCGGCGGGGAAATCGAGCGGCGCTGCCCGCCGGCCGGCACCCAGTGCGCTGCCCGGCTCATTGCTGGAAGCCTGCCTGCGGCGCGTCTGGTTCCGGTCAACCACCCCGATACCGATACGATCAGGCGTGCCTACACGGCCCCCTCGGTCAGTGCGGCCGAGCGGCGCGGCGACGGGGCGCTCGTCGTGGTGCTCGACCGCTTTGGCCGCACCGCCGATCGTGAGGTTGCCGATGCCATCGCTGCCGTCGGGCCGGCCGAGACTGCACGCGTGGTGCTGGATCTGCGCGGCAACGGGGGTGGCGACTTCGACCGGATGCGGCGGGTGGCGAGCCTCTTCACGGGGCCGCGGGCGGGTGCAATCCGGCTCTACGGCCGCGGCGGGGCGACAGATGTGGCGCTGCCCCGGCCGCTTCGCGCCATCGGTGAGTTCGAGATCGACGTGCTGATCGGCCCCGGTACGGCGAGCAGCGCGGAGGTGCTGGCGGCGCTGCTCCGCCGCCACGCCGGCGCCCGGCTCATCGGCGCGCCCACCCTGGGCAAGGACTGGCTCACACGCTTGATTCCGGTCGATCATGACTGGCGCCTCGCGATCCCTGCGGAGCGGATCGAGGTGCCGGGCGAGATATTGGCGCGGGGCCTTGTGCCCGACGTCGAGAGCGCGCCTGATGAGCGTCACGCTCGCGAATGAAAGGAGACGGACGATGATCCGGTTGAAAGCGCTCGCAGCCGCGCTCGGCGTGCTGGCCATTATGGGGACGGCGGTGCCGGCGCAGGCGCACGAGGAGAAGACCGGCGAAATCACGATCGTCCACCCCTGGTCGCGGCCGGCGGGGCAAGGGCAGAACGGCGTGATCTATCTCGAAATTCGAAACCTGGGCGAAGCCGACGATCGCCTGGTCGCCGTCGGCACGCCACTCGCCAAGAAGGTCGAGCTACACCGCAGCACGATGGAGGAAGGCGTCCACCGCATGGAGAAGGTGGACGGCATCGTCGTGCCGGCGGGCGGCTCGGTGACGCTCGCGCCCGGCGGCCTTCACGTCATGCTGGTCGACCTCAAGTTCATGCTGATGGCGGAGGAAACCATCCCCGTCTCCTTCACCTTCGAGCACGCGGGCGCCATCACGACAGGGGTCGCGGTCGAGGTCCGAGGCAGCGATCAAGACCATTGAGGCCGCGGGCGGGCGTCAGGCGTTGAGGCGGTGGCCGGACTCGCGGTCGAAGAGGTGGACGGTTTCGAGGCGCGGCATCAGGCGGATCGTCTCGCCGGGGTCGAAGTCGTGCCGCTCCGTGAACTCGGCGCAGATCTCCTGGCCGGCCATCTGGCAGAACACGAGGGTGGTTGAGCCGGTCGGCTCGACGACCTCGACCGTGGCCTCGACGCCGGCGCCGTTGGTGGCGAGCGCCAGGTCTTCGGGGCGCACGCCGTAGACGAGCGGCCGTCCCCCGCCCATGGGGGCGCCCGGCGGTAGCGGCAGCGCGGTGCCGTCGTTTGCGGCTGCGCTCGGTGCGTCGCTCCCGGCAGCGACCGAGGCCTCGATGAAGTTCATCGCCGGCGAGCCGATGAAGCCCGCGACGAAGAGGTTCGCCGGCCGGTCGTAGAGGTCAAGCGGTCGGCCGACCTGCTCGACCCGGCCGAGATTCATCACCACGATGCGCTCGGCCATGGTCATGGCCTCCACCTGGTCGTGGGTGACATAGATGGAGGTGGTGCGCAGCCGCTGGTGCAGCGCCTTGATCTCGGTCCGCATCTGCACGCGGAGCTTGGCGTCGAGGTTGGAGAGCGGCTCGTCGAAGAGGAACACCTGCGGGTCGCGCACGATGGCGCGGCCCATGGCGACGCGCTGGCGCTCGCCGCCCGAGAGCTGGCGCGGCAGCCGGTTGAGCAGCTGCGTCAGCCCCAGGATCTGGGCGGCGCTGTCCACCCGCTCGCGGATCATGTTCTTGTCCGCCTTACGCAGGCGCAGGCTGAAGCCCATGTTCTGACGCACCGTCATGTGCGGGTAGAGGGCGTAGTTCTGAAACACCATGGCGACATCGCGGGCCTTCGGCGCCATGTCGTTCACCACCGTGTCGCCGATGGCGATTTCGCCGTCATTGACGTCCTCGAGGCCGGCGATCATCCGGAGCAGCGTCGACTTGCCGCAGCCCGAGGGGCCGACCAGGACCAGGAACTCGCCATCGTAGATGTCGATCGAGACGCCGTGGATCACAGCCGTGTCGTCGAAGGACTTGTGGACCTCGCGAACCGATACCGATGCCATGGCTTGTGTTCTCCGCCTATCCCTTGACCGCGCCGAGAGTGAGGCCGCGGACGATGTAACGCTGCGCGAAGAGCGCGATCAAGACCGGCGGGACCATGGCGATGAGCGAGCGCACAGCCACGAACCAGAACTGCACGCCGCGCGAATCCACACCGCCTGCGATGTGGACCGGCATGGTCGCCGATTCCTTGATGGTGAGGATCACCGCGAACAGATACTCGTTCCACGCGAACGCGAACATGATGAGCGCGGACGCCGCAATCGCCGGCAGCGCGAGCGGGATCGCAACCCGGAAGAACGCCACGAAGTGCGAGGCGCCGTCCACCAGCGCCGCCTCCTCCAGCTCGATCGGCAGATCCTGGAAGGTCTGGCGCACGATCACCACCACGAAGGGCAGGATGAAGGTGGCGTTGACCAGGATCAGCGCGGCATGGGTGTCCAGCATGTCGAGGGAGGAGAAGACGATGAAGAAGGGCACCGCCGTCGCCACCGGCGGCAGCACCCGCTGCGACAGGAACCAGATCGTGAGGTCCTTGTTCTTGATGCGCTTGAAGCGGAAGCGCGCCAGCGCATAGGCCGCGGGCAGGCCGAGGGCGAGCGCGATCAGCACCGAGCAGATGGAGATGACCAGGCTGTTGCCGAAGGCGTTGTAGGCCTCCGGCACCGACATCTGCGATATCCAGTTCTCGAGCGTCGGCGCGAAGTCGATGAAGGGGACGCCGAGGCCGGTCACGGTGAAGGTGTCCGCCGGCGCGCGCAAGCTGTTGGAGACCGCCCAGTAGATCGGGAAGAAAAAGATCAGCGCGATGAAGATCGCAACGATCGAGAAGCCGGCATCGGCGAACCAGAGCCGCTTTCGCTTGCTGCGTGCCTGGGGCACGCCGGCGGGCTGACCGAACAGGGACTTGCCGAGGCCGCTAAGCATAGGTCTGCCTCAGGCGACGGAAGAAGAGCGTGACCACGATCATCACCACGATCAGCAGCAGGTAGGCCATGGCCGAGGCGTAGCCGAAGTCGTTCAGCTTGAAGCCGCGGGTGAACGCCAGATAGCTATACGACTGGGTGGCGATGCCGGGCCCGCCCTTTGTCATCGTCGCGATGATGTCGAAGAGCTTGACCGCCTCCGCGAGGCGCAGCAGCAGCACGATAATGATGACCGGCTGAATCATCGGAATCACGACGATGCGCCACAGGTCCCAGGCCGAGCCGCTGTCCAGCCTGGCGCATTCCACAAGATCGTCGGGGATGCTCTGCAGAGCGGCGAGGAACACAAGGAAACAGAAGGGTGTCCACTGCCATATATCGACGATAATTACCGATACAACCGCCCAATCCGGGTCCGACAACCATGGTATGCCCATGAATTCGAGCGGCCCGCCGATCTCGTAGAAGACGGTAAAGAACAGGTAGCCGACCGCGATCGGGGTCGCGAAGATCGGCAATATCATGATCGTTCGCAGCACCGATCGCCCGAAGATGTATCGGTGGAAGAGGAAGGCGAGCAGGAATCCCAGCACAATCTCGGCAGTCACCGCAGTGAACACGAAGATCGCGGTGAGCTTCACCGCCGCCCCCACCTCCTCGTCGCCGAAGGCGCGGACAAAACTGGCGAAGCCGTTCCAGGTGAAGTTGGTCTGAAGTTCGCGGTGCACCACGGTCTTGGTGCGCGGCTCGCCGCTCTTCTTGAGCACGGGCTCGCCGGCCTCGTTGAGCACCGGCACCTTCTCGCGCCCGGAGACGACGACCTTGCGCTCGACATCATGGAAGCTGAGGTAAAGCGAATAGCCGAGCGGGAAGACGGTGAACGCCAGCACCCAGAACACGGCCGGCAGCAAGAAGGCGAACTTGACCGGCTTGTTCCAGCGGATCATGGCTGGCTAGCTAACGTCGTGATCGGCAATCGGCAGGGCTCGGGACGGGCACGGCAAGCCGTGCACCGCCCCGCAAACCCTAACCGTTTGGCCTTGGACTACCCGCCGAAGCCGATCGCTTCCTGATACTGCTTGAGAATCTTGTCACGGCCGAGCCGGTCCGTGATGTCTTCCCAGGACGCTGCGGTATCGGAAAGTGCCTCCTGAGCGGTCTTCTGGTCGCTCATGGCCGCGGACAGGTTCTTGTCCATGATGTCCCAGTACGCGGGCGCACCCTCGATCCGCAGATAGGTGAGGATCGTCGGCGCGGTGAAGTTGTCGTAATAGGCCTGCGTGTACTCGGCGACATCGTCCGCGTGCCAGCCTGCGGCCACGTAGTCCTCGACCTTCGCCTCGCCCAGCGGCTCCAGGAACTGGTAGTAGTAGCCCGGATCGACACCGGTCCAGCCGTTGTACGCGCCCCAGTTCGACGACGGCTTGATCGCCATCAGCGACAGGAACGAGTAGGCGGCATCCGGGTTCTCGGAGAACGCCGAGATCACGCCGTGCCACGAGCCGCCGGTGGTGTTGCCGACAGGCTGCGGGTCATCGGTCTCGACCCAGGCACCATTCTCATGATCCCAGTACTTGTCCGAGCTGGGCATGAGCGCCGAACCGCAGATCCCCTTGAGCTTGGAGCGCGACTCATCCTGGCAGAGCGAGCCGACATCGCCCCAGCTGAACACGAAGATCGACTTGCCGCGCAGGAAGTAGTCCCACGCCTCGCCGAGGCTCCAGCCCACCTGGGCCTCAGGCCCGGTCTTGTGCAGCTCTTGCAGGAACTCGAGCGCCGCGACATGGCCGGGGCTGTCGATCAGCGGAGTCATGTCGGTGGGATCGAACCAGTAGACGTTGTGGTGCTGGGTCACCGCCTCGCCCGGAGTCATGGCGAAGGAAGCGGACAGCGACTGGAAGTGATAGTGCCCCTGCTCGCCCACCTTGAGGTGGAGCACGGTGCCGCTATCGGCATCGTCGTCGTTGGCATCCCAGTTCTTGCCGTTGAAGAACTGCGAGATGTCGAGGAGCTGCTGCCAGGTCTTGGGCGGGACCGGCATGTCATAGCCCTTCTCCGCCTTGAACGCCGCTTGATGCTCGGGGTCGTTGAGCACGTCGCGCCGGTAGTAGAGCACTTGGCCGTCGGCGTCGTTGAGCACGCCGTATGCGGTGTCTCCCCAAGTGTGCAGGGTCTTGAGCGAGGCCGGCATGGAATCGTAGGTCCACTGCGGATGCTCGCCGCTCTCCATGAATTCCTCGATCGGAAGCATGAAGTCGCCGGCCACCAGGTCGCCGTAGAAGAAGGCGCCGACGATGATCCCGTCATAGAGGCCCGTGCCCTGACGCAGATCGAGCATCATCTTGGCGTAGAGGTCGGTGACGGGGGTCAACGCGATCTCCAGCTTGCCGCCGGAGAGCTCTTCCCAGATCGGGCGGAAGCTAAAGATCGGCCCCGAGATCCCGCCGCGCGGCCCTGAATCAAGGGTCAGCACCGTGATCGTGGTGCCCTCGAAGGGCTTCTCGCCGGGCCCGAACAGGGAGCCCAGCTCATCCCGAGAGGTCTTGATAACGGCGCCATCCTCCATGGTGAGGTCGACCGAGCCGTCATCGTGCCACGTGACGTGCCCGTCTTGTGCCATCGCGTCTGCTGCGGTCAGTGCAGCGAGTGCCACACCTGCCGAGATCAACCCGGCCCTTAAAGCCTTCATTCTCCATCTCCCTCGTCGTGAACGGCGTACACTGCCGCCAAACGTGGCATGACTATAATCGATGGCGCGTCGGCGGCAAGCGCTTGCCGCCATCAAATTCGACGACCTGAGCCGAGGGGAGAAAGACGGCCTAAATCATGAACGTACTTCTCATCCTGTCGGACGAGCACAGCCGAGAAATAACCGGTTGCTACGGCAATGCGCTCGTAAGGACGCCCAATCTCGATGCCCTCGCCGCGCGCGGGGTCGTCTTCGAGAACGCATACTGCAACTCGCCGATCTGCGTGCCTTCGCGCGCGAGCCTCGCGACCGGCGATTACGTGCACCGGACCGGCTATTGGGACAGTGCTGCGGCCTACGACGGCGGGGTGCCGTCGTGGCACCATCGGGTGCGCGCCGCAGGCCACGATGTCGTGTCGATCGGCAAGCTGCACTTCCGCTGCGCCGATGACGACAACGGCTTCAGCGCGGTGCACCATCCGATCTACGTGGTGGACGGCATTGGCGACGCCCACGGGCTTCTGCGAACAAGCCGCCGGGTGCGCGAAGTCGCGCGCGAGCTTGCGGCCGAGGCCGGACGCGGGGCCTCGCCTTACACGTACTTCGATGCGACGGTGGCCGATGCCACGGTGCGCTGGATCCGCGCCCGTGCTTCACAGCCCAACGGCACGCCGTGGGTGCTGTTCTCGTCGATGGTCTCGCCGCACTATCCGCTGATCGCGCCGGACGCGTTCTACGACCTCTACGATGGTGTCGCGCTGCCGGGACCCCGGCTCTACGACCACGTCGACCGCCCGGACCACCCGGTGATCGCACACTACCGGGCGACCTGGAACTACGACGACTTCTTCGATGCGGAACGGCTCGCGGCCGGGCTGAGGGCCTACTACGGGCTCTGCTCCTTCCTCGACCACCAGATCGGAAAGATTCTGGCTGCGCTCGACGAGAGCGGATTCGGCGACGACACGCTCGTCATCTACACGTCCGACCACGGCGAGAGCCTCGGCAACCGGGGCCTCTGGGGGAAGTCGGTGATGTACGAGGAAGCGTGCGCCGTTCCCCTGGTGGCCGCTGGGCCAGGCCTGCCCGCCGGCGAGCGATGCTCGACTGCGGTCTCGCTGGTCGACATCTACCCGACGATCGTCGAAGCGCTCTGCGGGGCGCTCGATGAGCGGGAGTGCGCCCTGCCCGGGGAGAGCCTGGTCGCACTCGCGCGGGAGATGCCAAGCGATCGTGTCGTATTCAGCGAGCTGCACGATGACGGATCGCTGACCGGCACCTTCATGCTGCGCAGGGGCAATTGGAAGCTGGTGCACTACGCCGGCTATTCGCCGCAACTGTTCGATCTCTCGGCCGACCCGTTCGAGACATGCGATCTTGCCGGGGACCCCGCCGCCGGCGATATCCAAGGGCAGCTCTACGACGCGTTGCACCGGATCCTCGATCCCGAGTCGGTCAACGAGCGTGTCTTCGCGGATCAGCGGGCCAGGATCGAGCAGCTTGGCGGAGTCGAGGGAATTCTCGCGCGCGCCGATTTCAACTTCACCCCGGTGCCGGACTGAGAGCACGGCAAGGCACCGTCCGGCCCGCATTGACCGTCATAGGGCGAATCCCTAAGGTCGCGGCCGCCGCGACGGCGGCGAAGGGGCAGCAATTCGGGAGATGTCGAGCCATGGTCGTGGAGCGTAAAGAGGTGGCCGAGCAGCGCTATCGCGAATCCTACGGGCGCTACTTCGAGGACTTCGTGGTGGGCGATGTCTACGAGCACCGGCCAGGCCGGACGCTCACCGAGTACGACAACATCTCCTTCACGCTGCTCACCATGAACACCCACCCGATCCATTTCGACAGCCACTACGCCTCGCACAGCGAGTTCGGCAAGCCGCTGGTCAACAGCGCGCTGACGCTGGCGATCGTCGCCGGCATGTCGGTGAGCGACATCAGCCAGAAGGCGGTCGCCAACCTGGGCTGGAACGACATCCGGCTGACCGCGCCGGTCTACGCCGGCGACACCATCTACGCGGAATCGGAGGTGCTCGCGACAAGGGAATCGCGCTCGCGCCCGACCCAGGGGATCGTCACGGTCAAGACCACGGGCAAGAAATCCGACGGCACGGTGTTTATGACCTACGAGCGCACGGTGCTGGTGCCGAAGCGCGGCCACGCGGTGGACGACCGCGCCGAGTACTGAGCCGCCCGGCCGGTGGTTGCCTCCGGTGGCGGCGGAAAATTAGAGGCATTGAAAGCCACTCGGCAGGTTGACCGGGCTGCGGTATAATCGCGGGAGCGGAGGTACGCATGCGCACTCGAATCATCCACCTCATCAATCCCCAGACCAACCAGTTCACGACGCGCCCTATGTACTTCAACCGGGCGCTCTATTCGCCGCTGGCGGGTCTCTTGGCGGTTGCGGCGGTGATTCCGCAGGACCGCTACGAAGTCGTGATGACCGACGAGAACATCGAGGACATCGACTTCGACCTGAAGGTCGACATGGTCGGCATCTCGGCCATGACGAGCTACGTGAAGCGCGGCTACGAGATCGCCGACCGCTACCGCGCCAAAGGCGTGCCCGTGGTCATCGGCGGCGTGCATGCGAGCTTCATGCCCCAGGAGGCGCTCGAGCACTGCGACGCCGCGGTGATCGGCGAGGCCGAGCTGGTGATGCCCAAGCTCCTCGAAGACCTGGATCGCGGCGAGGTCAAAGGCATCTATCGGGCCGACACGCTGCACCCGATGGTCGACGTGCCCATGCCCCGCTACGACCTGGTGAAGAAGAACCGCTACGTCAACCGCACCTTCGTCCAGACCTCACGCGGCTGCCACCAGGGCTGCACCTTCTGTGCCGAGCCGCTGATGAACGGGCTCAAGTTCCGCTACCGGCCGGTCGACGAGGTGATCCGCGAGATCGAGAACTGCGGGCAGCGCACGATCTCCCTCAACGACGCCGATTTCTTCGGCACGGAGGAGCGGCCCAAGGAGGTGATGCGGGCGCTCAGGGGGCGCGGCGTCCGTTGGCAGGCCGCTGCCACCAGCAAGCTCGCCCAGAAGGACGAGATGCTCGAGCTTGCGGCCGAGAGCGGCTGCTACATGCTGAGCATCGGCTTCGAATCGATCTCGCGCGACACGCTCAAGAGCGTCCACAAGTACGTCAACCGGCCGGAGCAGTTCGCCGCGCTGGTGGAGAAGATCCACAGCTACGGGATCATGGTCTTCGGCCTCTTCATGTTCGGATTTGGCGGCGACGACGAGACCGTCTTCGACGAGACGACGGACTTCAACATCGACGCCAAGTACGACGCCTGCGCCTACTCGGTGCTGACCCCCTATCCCGGCACGCTCACCTGGTACGAGATGAAGAAGGCCGGGCAGATCGTCTCCTACGACTGGGATCTCTACGACCAGGGGCACATCGTCTACCAGCCGGAGAAGCTCTCCACCCAGGTGCTGCGCGAAGGCCACATGCGGGCCTACAAGAACTTCTATTCGCTCCCCTCGATCGCCAAGCGCTTCCCGCTCACGGGCTCGCGCAACCGGCTGCACTGGAGCATCTACAACGGCTTCTTCCGCCGGGGCGAGGTGACGGGACGGGGGATGGAGAAGCCGATCGCAGATGCCACGCCCGAGCCCACGACCATCCCGGTGCCGCCGATCATGCCGCAGAAGCGCGAATGGCGGGAAATGGTCGCCGAGGGCATCGGCCCGATGCCGGCCCCGCAGACCGAGCGAGAGCTGCGCAGCCAGGCTTGAGCCTGCACAAGGCTCCTTTCGGATTGGACACTGGTGCCCGGAGCGGCGATCCGCTCGGCCGCTTGATCCGCGCCTTCTACGACGCCCGGCGAGAGGGCAGTCGCAGCGGCGATCTCAGCCTGCTCACCCCCTTTCTTGCCGCCGACGTGCGCTGGAGCGAGCCCGATGTGGGCAACCACATGGGGTTCCTCGAAGGGCCCGCGGCGGTCATCGGCGTGATTGGGCGCGCGCTCGAGGCCACGGACGGGAGCTTCGAGCTTACCGTCTCCCGCACCGTCGAGACCGGCAGCCACGTGGCGGCGCTGATCGTGTGGTCGGCGACGAGGAAGGGGCGGAAGATCAAGGGGCGGGAGCTGGCCGTTTACGAGGTGCAGGACGGCTGCATCGCGTCCGCGTGGTTCTACCCGGAAAACATCGCCGACGATCTGGCCTTCTGGGGCGAATAGCGCCGCCCCGGAAGCGCTCCCGACGCTGGCCGAGGGCTACTCCGCTGCGGCGGCTTCCTTCAGGGCGTCGGCGAAGCTTGCGTCGCGGCCGTAGTCCGAGAGCCCGTCCACGCTGACGAAGCCGTCTTCCAGGTCGGCGCGAAGCGCTTCGTCCGCCCGCTCGTGCGGGTCGCCGTAGCCGCCGCCGCCCGGCACGCGGACCAGGATCTGATCGCCCCGGTGGAGCCGGATGTTGACGAACTTGGTCGGGCTCACGGTGCCGTAGATCTCCTTGAAGGTGTGGAACTCTTCGTCCTCGACGCGCTTGACGAAGAAGCCCGTCGGCGCGCCGGGCTGGCCCTTCATCAGCCCGTAGGGCCCCTCGGTGATGCGGTCGGTGAGCGCACTCACGCTGATCGCGTCCGCGACCACCTCGAATTGGCGCCAGCAGCCGAGCCCGCCCCGCCACTTGCCCGCGCCGCCTGAATCGGGGCGGATCTCGTACTTCAGCGTCCGGAGCGGGAAACGGGTCTCGAACACCTCGATCGGTGTCGCCCGAATGGTGCTGGCGTGCGCGCAGCAGAGCGCGGTGTTGCCGTCCTTGCCGAGCCGGCCACCCCAGCCGCCGCCTTCCAGCTGATAGTGGGTCCAGTACTCGCCGGTGTCGGGGTGGATGCCGCCGAGCAGCAGGTTGCACGCGGTGCCGCCCTCGGCCGCGCTCACCATCTCCGGCACGGCCTTGGAGAGCGCGTGCTGGACCGCCGCGATGATGCGGGGCTGGCCCTCGGTGTTGCCGGCGACGCTCGGCGCAGGGAAGACCGGGTTCGCCACCGTCCCAGGCGGCGCCACGACACGGAGCGGCTTGAAACACCCGCTGTTGAGCGGCACGTCCCGGGCGCAGAGGGTCTGCAGCACCGCGGTGCAGCCGGCCGCTGCCGTGGCGACGTAGGTGACGTTGATCGGCCCCCGCGCCTGCTCGTCCGAGTCCGAGAGGTCGACCACGATCTCCTCCTCCCGGATGTGCACGGTGGGGCGGAAGTAGAAGCGATTGGTGCTGACCCCGTCGTCCTCGAAGTAGTCCTCGGCCTTGTAGATGCCGTTGGGGAGCTTGCGGATCTCGTTCCGCATCCAGTGCTCGGCGTGATCCACGAGCGCGTCGCAGATCTTCTCGAAGGTCTCGACGCCGAGGCGCTTCACCATCGCGCCGAGGCGCTGCTCGGCGGTGTTGAGCGAGCCGATCATGGCGTGGAAGTCGCCCCAGGTGGTGTTGGGGGTGCGATGATTGGCGAGCGCGATGCGCCAGACGTCCTTCACGTACTCGCCGCGCGAGAGCAGCTTCACCGGGGGCAGCCGGAGCCCCTCCTGAAACACCTCGGTCGCGGTGCTGGCGAAGGAGCCCACCGCCATGCCACCGATCTCGGCGATGTGGGCGATGTTGGCGGCGTAGCCGATCAGCGTGCCGTCGACGAAGACCGGCTTCATCAGCAGGTGCTCTGGCATGTGGCACTGGCCGCGGTAGGGATCGTTGTGGACGATCACGTCGCCCTGCTCGATTGGCTCGTCCATCTCCTTTACGCAGAGCGGCACCGTGTGCAGGCCGGCGCAGATGATCGCCGGGTTCATCTCCGCCTGGCCCACCATGCGCAGCCGTCGGTCGAACAGACAGCAGGAGAAATCCCGCGATTCGCTGAAGATCGGCGAATACGCGGTGCGCACCATGGCGCTTTCCATCTCGTTGCAGATGTTGCCGAGCGCGTTGTTGACCACGGTGAGCGTGACCGGGTCCTTCTCCGGCGCGAGCCGCCCGGTGCCGACCGTAGCACCCGCAGCCCTGGGCAGGCTCACGATCAGGCTGCCGTCGGCGCCGATCTCCACCTCGCTCCGGGGCGGTACGAGGGTGGTGGAATCCATTTCGTCGATGATCGCGGGCCCCGCGACCACGCTGCCGGCAGCGAGCTCGTCGCGCCGGTAGATCGGCGTCTCCAGCGGCTCCTCACCGTCGAAATAAACCTCGCGATGGGCCTGGGGCACATCTGAGCCTGCGGTGGGTGCACTGAGCGTCACATCCGTGCGCTCCTCGCCGACGGCGATCACCCTCACCTCGGTCATCTCGACCACCTTGTCGCGGAGCGCGTAGCCGTAGAGCTCCTCGTGCTGGCTGTGGAGCCCCTCCAGCGCCCGCGCGAAGCCGTCCTCGTCGAGCTCCAGCGTGTCGAGCTGGACCAGCTCGCCGAAGTTCTGGCCCATGTAACGCATGCTGATGTAGCCGGTGACGCGGGCCTCGCCCTCCAGCCCGTCGCGCTTGAGTTCCTCCACCGCCTCGCGGGCGAGCGCCTGGAGCTGGTCGTTCAGCGTGGGGAGATCCACTGTATCCGAGCGGTGGTTGACCGTGCGCGCGCGGTCCACGCGGAGGTCGGTGAGCAGCGTGCCGAGCGCGGAGCAGAGCCCCGGATGGGGCGGGACGACCACCTTCTTCATCTCCAGCGGCGCTGCGACGTCCACGGCATGGAGCGGGCCGGCGCCGCCGAAGGCGATCAGTGCGTAGTCGCGGTGGTCGATACCGCGCTCGACCGTCATCAGGCGGATCGCGTCCGCCATGTTCTCGGCCGCGGTCTCCAGGATCGCGCGTGCGGTCTCCACCGCCGTGAGCCCGAGCTTGGCGCCGAGTTCCGCGACGGCATCGTGCGCCTTGGCGGCGTCAAGCGTCATTACGCCGCCCAGGAAATAGTCGGGGTCGAGCCGGCCTAGCACCACGTTGGCGTCGGTAACCGTCGGCTCGGTCCCGCCCTGGCCGTAGCATGCGGGGCCGGGGTCGGCACCGGCGCTGCGCGGCCCGACGCGGAGCAGGCCGCCCACGTCGACATAGGCGATGGAGCCGCCGCCCGCGCCGATGGTGGTGTAGTCGATGAAGAGCGCGCTCACCGGCACACCCCATTCCACCTCGTACTCGGTGGTGGAGCCGAAGGCGCCGTCGGTGACGAGGCCGACGTCGCAGCTCGTGCCGCCCATGTCGAGGGTGACGCCGTTGCCGTCGGCGTGATCGCGGGCGAAGCGGGCGCCGGCGATGACGCCGCCGGCGAGGCCCGAGAGCAGGAGCTGGACCGGCGATTCGCCGGCAGATTCCGCCTGCAGATGGCCGCCGTTCGACTTCATCAGCGAGAGCGGCGCCGCGATTCCCGCCTTCTCAAGGTCGGCCGAAACCTGGCCCACGAAGCGGTCGATGATGCGCTTGATGAATGCGTCGGTGATGACCGTCGCACTCCGTTGATACTCGCGCCAGATCGGGCAGACGTGGCTGGAGAGCGAGACCGGCAGGTCGGGGAAGCGCTCGGCCAGATAGGCGCCGATGGCCTCCTCATGGCTGGTATCGACGTAGGAGAAGAGCAGGTTGACCGCGACCGCCCACTCCTGCGCAGGGTCGCTTGCGCGCCACTCGTCGATCCAGTCGCCGAGCCGTTCAAGCTCAGGCTTTTCCAGCGGGATCAGGATGTTGCCCTTGTGATCGACGCGCTCCTTGATGCCGAAGACATGGCGGCGCAGCACGCCTGCGCTGGGCTTCTCCCAGGCCGGGTTGTAGGCCTCCTTGCGCGCGATCAGGCCGATGATGGGCACGTCCTGCAGGCCGTCGGTGCCGACGTAGAGCACGGTCGCGCCCTTCTTCTGCAGGCGCGCGTTGGTGGCGATGGTGGTGCCGAGCACGATGCGGCCGATCTCGTCCGGGGTCAGCTCGCTCTGGCCGATGGCGTTGAGCGGCGCGGCAGCGGGCTGCTGCGGCGTGGAGGGCACCTTGACGGTGCGGATGTGCCCGCTGGTGTCGTCCAGCGCGACCAGGTCCGTGAACGTGCCGCCGGTATCGATGCCGACCCTATACATCGCCCGTCTCCTCGCCATGGCGCGCTTCTTCGACGCGGCCTGCAGCCTTCGCCTCGGCGAACTCCGCGCGCACGCGCCGCTTCACGTCGGCGCACTTGTCCTCGCAGAACATCTCGCCGGGGAATTCGTCGTCCACCCAGTATTCCCGCGCCATCATGATGCCGCAGAAGGAGCAGTTGAAAATTCGCGTGTCGTACCAGGCGAGTTCAAAGGGGAGCCACTTGCCGCTCATCTCACCCCGCCTCCCTGCAGGTCCCGGATGGCCGAGACAGTTTCACGGCGCGCAATGCGGGTCAACCGCACGCGGCCGCCGGTGCGGAAGGGGCAAAGAGCGGCGCGACCTACCAGCCCCGCGCCTGCTCGATGACACGGACGTTGGCGAGCCCGTCCTGAGGCGTGACCGCGAGCGGCGTGCCGCGGGCGATGGCGCGGGTGATGCTCTCGACCTGCGCCTTGTAGGTGTCGTGGCCCGCGAGTGGGACGGTGCGCGGCTTGCCGCCCTTGCGCACCGTGGTCATGGAACCCGGGAGACCGACGAAGCCGCCTTCGATCGTGCAACAGCTTTCGCTGCCCAGGAGCTCGAGCCCGCCGCCGGTGGTCACCGCGGTCGACGCCGAGATGGTTCCCACGGTGCCGTTCGCGAAGCCGATGGAGACGGCGGCGGTATCGGCGGAGCGCCCGTAGGCCTTGTTGGCGAGGTGGGCGTGCACCGTCTTCGCCTCGCCGTTGAACCAGCGCAGCATGTCGATGAAGTGGGTGCCGATATCGCCCAGCACCCAGCAGCCCGATTTCTCATCGTCGAGGCGCCACCAGTCTTCGGGCACCTCCGGATAGCGGTAGCGGAACTGGCAGTGCATGTGCACCGGTTCGCCGAAGCGGCCGGCCTGCCACTGCGCACGGAGCGCATCGAGCCTCGGGTGGTAGCGGCTGTTGTAGCCGATGGTGAGCAGGCGCTCGGCCTTCTTTGCGGCCCTGATCATCGCCCGGCACTCGGCCTGGTTCATCGCCATGGGCTTCTCGCAGAGCACGTGCTTGCCGGCCTTGAGAGCGGCGACGGTCTGGTCCTTGTGCAGGTGGTTGGGGCTCGCGATCCACACCACGTCGATCGCGGGATCGGCGAGGAAGGCGTCAAGGTCCGTGTAGCCGCGCGCCACGCCATGGCTCGCGCAGTAGCGCTCGGCGTTCTCTTGCTTGGTGGACAGCACGGCCTTGAACCGCGCCCCCCGCGCCGCGTTGATCGCCGGGCCCAGGACCATGTCGCTCCAGCCCCGCGTGCCGATCATGCCCCAGCCGACCGGTTTCGCCGCCATGCTCGCCTCCCGCTGACTTGTCGCCGCCGGCAGATGGTATCACGCGGCACGGCACGCGGCCCGAAGGCAGCCCGCATTGACCGGCCGCGGGCGCGGGCCATAGAGTGTGCGCCCTTCCCACCAGCGCAGCACGCCCGACGCCCCGATGAAGGCCCTCTCGGACATCGTGATGCTCGACCTGACGCACATGCTGTCGGGCCCCTTCGCGGCGATGCTGCTGGCGGATCTCGGCGCCCGGACGATCAAGGTGGAGCCGCCGGGCAGCGGCGAAATGACCCGCGGTCTGCTCGCCGACGACCCCCGCTACGGCTACAAGGGCATGGGGCCATACTTTCGCACCCTCAACCGCAACAAGAAGAGCGTCTGCATCGACCTGAAGCGGGATGCGGGCCGCGCTCTCTTCCACGAGCTCGCGGCCAAGGCCGACATTGTCGTCAACAACTTCCGACCGGGCGTTCCCGAGCGGCTCGGCATCGACCACGCGACGCTTGCCGCGCTCAACCCCCGCATCGTCACCTGCAGCGTGACCGGCTTCGGCGAAGAGGGGCCCGACTGCGACCGCACCGCCTTCGACGTGGTGGCCCAGGGCTATGGCGGCGGCATGTCGATCACCGGCGAGGCCGGAGGCCCGCCGATCCGCGCGGGCGTCCCCATGGGCGACCTCTCCAGCGGGCTCTTCGGCGCAATCGCCATGCTGGCGGCGCTGCACGCGCGCGAGGTCACCGGGCGGGGCCAGCACATCGACCTCTCCATGCAGGACTGCCAGGTCTCGCTCCTGAGCTACATCGCCGCCATGCACCTGCTCTCCGGCGAGGTGCCGCGCCAGTTCGGCAACGCGCATCCGATCTATGTCCCCTACAATGCCTTCCCGACCAGGGACCGGTGGCTGATCATCGCGGTGGTGAAGGACGACCAGTGGGCGAGGCTCAGGGACGTGCTGGAGAACCCGGCGCTGCAGGACGCGCGCTTCGACGGCTACGAAGGAAGGCGCGACCATCGGGAGGAAGTGGACGGCGGGATCACGGAGGCACTCGCGGCGCACGGCTGCGACGAGTGGCTGAAGAAGCTGCGCGCGGCCCGCGTGCCCTGCGGGCCGGTCAACGACGTGGCCCATGCGCTTACCGACGTACAGGTGCAGGCCCGCGACATGGTGGTCGAGATCAGACACCCGGAGGGTGGCTCCTTCCGCACCACGGGCAACCCGATCAAGCTGAGCGAGACGCCGGGCGACAGCTACGATCCGCCGCCGCTCCTCGGCCAGCACACGGACGAGGTGCTGAGCGGCCTTTGCGACAAGAGCAGCGCCGATCTTGCGCGGCTCCGCGAGGCCGGCGTGATAGCCTGACAAGAATGAGAAAGCCGAAGGAAATGATCGATGAGTGAGGTCATCACCGTGCACGAGGTGGGGCTCCGCGACGGGCTCCAGAACCAGCCGCGCGTCGTGCCGACGGAGGGCAAGCTGCGCCTGCTGGATGCCCTGCTCGATGCAGGCCTTCAATCCATCGAGGCCGCGAGCTTCGTCTCGCCCAAGGCGGTGCCGCAAATGGCGGATGCGGCGGAGATCTTTGCCAGCCTGCCGCAGGACCGCAGTGCAGGCTACGAGGCGCTGGTGCCGAACGAGAAGGGCTACGAGCGCGCGGTGGAGGCCGGCGTCACCACCGTGGCGCTGGTGCTCGCCGCCACCGACACCTTCAACCGGCGCAACATCAACATGTCGCTGGACGAAGCGATCCGGGTCAACGAGGCGGTAATCAGGCGTGCGAAGGCGGACGGGATCCGCGCCCGCTCCTACCTCTCCGTGGTCGCCGCCTGCCCCTACGAGGGCGTGGTTCCGCCGGAGACGGTGTTCGACCTCGCGGCGCGCATGTTCGACGCGGGCGCCGACGAGCTTGCGCTGGGCGATTCCACCGGCGCCGGCACCCCGCCGCAGATGGCCCACCTCTTCGAGACGCTGGCGCACCGCTACGGGCCGGAGCGCCTCGCCGGCCACTTCCACGACACCCGCGCCACGGGGCTCACACTCACCTGGGTCGCCATCGAATGCGGCATCCGCAAGTTCGACAGCTCCATCGGCGGCCTCGGCGGCTGCCCCTTCGCGCCCGGCGCCACCGGCAACCTCGCGACCGAGGACCTGGTGTTCATGGTGACCGAGGCCGGTTTCGAGACCGGTATCGACGTGGGCGGCCTGCGCCGCGCCGTCGCCATCGCCGAGGAGCTGACCGGCCAGACCCTCGGCGGCCGGATCACGCCCTTCCTTGACTCGCGGGAGAAGCGCGCCCGCGCGAACTAATCCTTAATCCGTGCCGAAGAGGCGGTCGCCCGCGTCGCCCAGGCCCGGCACGATATAGGCCTTCTCGTTCAGCTTCTCGTCGAGGCTTGCGGCCCAGACCTCGACGCTCGCGTGCTTCTCGTTGAAGGCGCGCATGCCCTCGGGCGCGGCAACCATGGCCATGAAGCGGACGTTGCCGTCGTCGATGCCGTTCCGGTTTAGCAGGTCCACCGCGTAGGAGGCGGAGTAGCCGGTGGCGAGCATCGGGTCGACCAGGATGAAGAGGCGTTTCGTGTCCGCCGGGAGCCGCACGTAGTACTCGACCGGCCGGTGGGTGTCGGGGTCGCGGTAGAGCCCGATGTGGCCGAGCGGCGCCGTCGGCAATAGCTCCGCCAGCCCCTCTGCCATGCCGAGGCCGGCGCGCAGGATCGGCACGATCGCGGGCTTCCGGCCGCGCAGGAAGGGCGACTCCATCGCCGTGAGGGGTGTCTCGATGGTGCGCGAGTCCATTGGCAGGCCACGCGTGATCTCGTAGCCGATGAGCAAGGCGATCTCGCGCAACAGATCGCGGAAGAGCGGGGTCCACGTCGTCTTGTCGCGCAGGTGGCTCAGCTTGTGCTGCACCAGCGGGTGGTCGACCACATGGAGGTTGGGGAATGGATTCTCGGTCATGGGGCTATGGGCTCGCCTGAGGTTTCGGGTCGGCGTAAAGGGAGGGCACGACAACGCTCATCAGCAGCCGGAAGGGGATCAGCAGCACCGCCGCCATCCCCACCTTGATCGCGAAATCGCCCAGCGCCCAGGTCACCCACGGCAGGCCCGTGAGCGCGAAGGCTGCGCTGAAGAAAATCGTGGTGTCGAGCGCGGACGCCGACAGCGACGAGACCAGCGGCGCCCGCCACCAGAGGCCGCGCCTCAACCGGTGGAAGAGCGCGATGTCGAAGAGCTGCGCGCAGATGAAGGCGAAGCCCGAGGCCAGCGCCACGCGCACGCCTTCCCAGAGCGGGATGTCCGCCGCCACCGCGAGGATGATGGAAAGCCCCATCCCGAAGGGGAAGCCCACGTAGGCGACCGTACGCGCCCGTCCCGGCCCCCACGCCCTGTTGGTGAGGTCGGTCACCAGAAACGCCAGCGGGTAAGTGAACGCGCCCCATGTCAGCCAGTCGTTGATCGCGTGCTGGACGGCGACGTTCGAGACCCCGATCACCGCCATCATCGCGACGATGGGGAGCAGCAGCGACAGCGGCAGCGGCGTCTTCATGGCCGCAGACTATAAGGCGCAGTCCTCATGCGACCAACGCGCATGGACACGAGATTGCAGCGAATTCGGGAGATCGGGCCGCAGGCCCGGACGGCGCGACCGCGCCGCGCGCGTCCACGCGCGTAGCGTCGCGCGTCCACGCGCGCGGAGCGCACGATCGAGCGGAGCGAGCGCCCGGCGATTGAGGGAACTGATTAAGCCTATTCGGCGGACGCCGCGCGGGCGTTCCTGACCTGGCGCTTGACGCGCCGTGCGCCCTGGGAGAGCCGCTCGTCCGAGGTCTTGAGCAGGTAGTTGTCGAGCCCGCCGTGGCGTTCCACCGTGCGGATCGCGCTGGTCGTGACCTTGAGCCGCACCATGCGCCCGAGCGCCTCGCTGTGCAGGGCCTTGTCGTGGAGGTTGGGCAGGAAGCGCCGGCGGGTCCTGTTGTGAGCGTGACTCACGTTGTTGCCGGTCAGGACGCCCTTGCCGGTCAGCTCGCAGCGGCGTGCCATGGTTCGCGCTCCGTGGAGGAAAGAGCGGGCTATTTAGAAGGAACCGGCATTCCGGTCAAGCGCCCACGGATGACAGAGCCGGCCTTTTGCTCTAAACCGCCAGGAATGAGCCGAGGAGGACAACCCGCCCGGCGTCGCCGCGAGAATACCCGGGCGGCCGTCAACGGGGTCATCGACCTGCGCCTCCCGGCGCGCCAAACCGCGCCGCTCATCTTCACCTCCCCGCACAGCGGCACCGATTACGACCCCGCGTTCATCGCGAGCTCCCGGCTCGACGAGAGGAACCTGCGGCGCTCCGAGGACAGCTTCGTCGACGAGATTTTCGCCGGCGCGCCCGAGAGCGGCGCGCCGCTGCTTTGCGCGCTCTACCCGCGTGCCTACCTGGACCCGAACCGGGAGCCCTACGAGCTCGACCCGGAGATGTTCTCCGAGCCGCTGCCCGGCCACGTGAAGACCCGCTCCGACCGGGTGCGCGCGGGCTTCGGCACCATCGCCAAGCTGGTCGCCTCGGGCGCGGAGATCTATGCCGGCAAGATGTCCTTCGCCGAGGCCGAGCGTCGCATCGACACGCTCTACCGGCCCTATCACCGGGCGCTGGAAGGGCTGATCGAGGCGACGCGGCACGACTTCGGCGCGGCGTTCGTGCTGGATTGCCACTCCATGCCCTCAGTCGGCGGGCCGACGGATCGCGACCGCGGGACGCCCCGCCCCGACATCGTGCTGGGCGACCGCTTCGGCGCCTCCTGCGAGCCCAAGGTGATCGAGACGGTGGAGCTCATCCTGCGCGATCTCGGCTTTTCGATCAGGCGCAACGAGCCCTACGCCGGCGCCTATACCACAGCCCACTACGGCCGCCCCAACGAGCGCGTGCACGCGCTGCAGATCGAGGTCAACCGCCGGCTCTACATGAACGAGGCCACGGTCGCCCGCTCGCGCGAGCTGCCCGGCCTGCAGAAGAAGATGAAGCGCTTCATCGCCACGATGGCGGAGGAGAGCCTCGCGCTCGTCGAAACGCTCTGAACCGCGAAGCGATTGTTGAACGGGCGTCGATCCTGGAATAATGATGACCCACCGGCGGCGAGGGCCGCCCAGGCAATCGCAGGGAGCAGACCATGAGACTGAGCCGCAGACAGTTCTTCCAAGCCGCATCCGGCGCGCTGGCCTTCGCCAGCCTGCCTCATGTGCTGCGCCGCGCCGGCATCGCGAGCGAGGACCCGATCAAGGTCGGCAACATCCTCGACCGCACCGGCATTCTCAACATCTACAGCCTGAAGCAGATTCAGGCGACGGCGATGGCGGTGGACGAGATCAACGCAGCCGGCGGCCTGCTGGGCCGGCCGCTGGAGCTGGTGTTCTACGACTCCCAGTCCGACGGCCAGTACAACTCGCAGTACATCACCGAGGCGCTGGTCAAGGACAAGTGCGTGGTGGTGCACGGCGGCATCACCAGCTCCTCGCGCGAGGTGATGCGCCCCATCGTCAACCGCTTCAAGGGGCTGCTCTTCTACAACTCCCTCTATGAAGGGGGCGTCTGCGACCGCCGCCACGTCTCGACCGGTATGGTGCCGGCGCAGCAGCTCGAGCCGCTCTTCGACTACGTGGTGAACGAGCTCGGCGGCAAGCGCACCTACATCCTGGCGGCCGACTACAACTACGGCCACATCACGTCCAAGTGGATGCAGAAGTTCACCCGCGATCGCGGCGGCGAGGACCTGGCGGTCGAGTTCTTCCCGCTCGACGTCAACAACTTCCAGCCGGCGATCTCGCGCATCCAGGCGGCGAAGCCCGACGTGGTCATGTCGGCGCTGGTGGGCGGCGCCCACATCGCCTTCTACCGCCAGTTCGAGGCCTCGATCGGCAAGGACCAGATGATGCTGGCGTCGAGCACGTACGGTGTCGGCCTCGAGCACACCCAGCTCAGCCCCGAGGAAGGCAACGGCATCATCCTGGCCACCTCCTTCGTCGACGACCTCGACACGGCGGAGGCCAAGGACTTCGTGAGCCGCTTCCACGCCTATACCGGCGACACCGGCTACGTGGGCGAATACGGCGAGTACGGCGAGCGCGGGGTCAAGGTCTGGGCCGAGGCCGTGCGACAGGCCGGCGATGCCAGCTCGGACGCGGTGATCGATGCGCTTGCCACGGGCAACGTCAGCGTGGTGGGCGCGGGCGGCCAATACACGGTCGACGGTCAGACCAACCACACGACGATGGACATCCACATCGTCCGCGGCAACATGAGCCAGACCTTCGACGTGATCAGCTCGTTCTCGCAGCGCCCGCCGCTGGATACGCAGCAGGTCTGCGACCTCCACGCCAACCCCGACGACAAGACCCAGTACGAGGTCGAGGTCGAGTAGGGATCGGGGCGTTACGACGACGATTTCGTAGCCCGGACGCCGGGTCCGTCGGCGGCAAGCGTTGCCGCCGACGGACCGCCTTGCGTTCGCGGATGCGTGTTCCGCCCCGGCCGGCCGCGCCGGGGCGGCGGGGGTGACGGGTGGATCAGGTCGCTAACTATCTCTTCCAGATCGGCTTTTCCTTCTCGATCTTCATCCTGATCAGCCTCGGGCTCGCGGTCATCTTCGGGATGATGCGGGTCATCAACCTGGCGCAGGGCGAGTTCCTCATGCTCGGCGCCTACTTCTGCACGATCTGCAGTCACGCCGGCATCAACCTCTGGCTCTCGTTCATCCTGTCGGCGCTCGCCGTCGGGCTCTTCGGCATCATCGTCGAGCGCTTCCTCATCCAGTGGCTCTACGGCCGCATCATCGACACGCTCTTAGCCACCTGGGGGCTGAGCCTGCTGCTGGTGGGCGGCGTCACCACCATCTTCGGGCCCCAGACCGAGAGCGTCGCCGCCCCGCTCGGCAACGTGCAGGTGGGCGCATTCGGGCTGCCGATCTACGGCCTGGTGATGATGGCGATTGCCGTGGCGTTGCTGGGCGCGGTCTACGCCTTCTGGCGCTTCACCCGTTACGGGCTGATCGTGCGCGGCACCATGCAGAACCCGACGATCTCGGCCGCGCTAGGGGTCAACCGCAGCCTCGTCTACATGCTGACCTTCGCCTTCGGCTCGGCACTCACCGGGCTCGCCGGCGCGGTGCTGTCGCCGATCGTCGGCGCCTACCCAACGCTCGGCATCGTCTACGTCGCCAAGGCCTTCATCACGGTCATCACCGGCGGCCACCTGCCGCTGATCGGCACGGTGAGCGCGTCCGGCCTCTTCAGCACGATGGACGGCATCGTCGCCACGATCTCCAGCTCGGTGATCGGCGAGATGACGGTGCTCTTCGTCGCGATCATCCTGCTCCGGCTGCTGCCGCTCGGCATTACCGGGCGCATGACGCGCGGGGTCTGAGCGATGGTCCACGGCATCGCCCTGATGCAGCACCCGAGCGAGAAGCCGAAGTGGTGGTGGTGGGTCTTCGTCGCTGCGCTCGCGGCCTTCTTCATCACCATGCCCTTCCACCTGGAAATCTTTGTCATCCTGGAGATGTCGCGCTTCTTCGGGATGGCGATGCTCGCGCTCAGCATGGGCTTCCTCTGGGGCTTCAGCGGAATCCTCAGCTTCGGGCAGACCGCGTTTTTCGGGCTCGGCGGCTACGGCTTCACCGTGCTCGCGCTCAATACCGGCGAGACCACGGGCTCGGTCTTCTTCGCCGTCGCCCTCGGCGCGGCCGGCGCCGGCATCCTCGGCTACTTCATGATCTACGGCCGCATCAGCGAGATTTATCTCAGCGTCATCACCCTGGTCTTCACGCTGATCCTTGAGAAGGGCATCCGCGCCACCTCGGGCGACCAGTACGTCATCGGCAAGGTGCGGCTGAACGGGCAGAACGGCATCCCCACCGTGCCGCAGCTCGACGTGCCGTGGAACCCGAGCGTGCAGCTCGACATCAACTGGTTTTTCTGGGTCGGCGCCGTGCTCATGATCCTGGTCTACATCGGGCTGCGGATGATCCTGACCACGCCCTTCGGCCGGGTGCTGGTCGGCATTCGCGAGAACGAGCGCAGGACCGAGCTGCTGGGCTACGACACGCGGCGCTACAAGCTCGGGGCCTTCATGCTGGCGGGCGGCGTGGCCGGCCTCGGCGGCGCGCTCTACGCCATCTCGATCCCGCTGGCGCACCCGGAGATGTTCAGCCTGGGCCGCGCGGCGGACGTCATCATGTGGGTGCTGGTGGGCGGCAAGGGCACCCTGATCGGGCCGATCGCGGGCGTCTTCGCCATCGAGCACTTCAAGGGCTGGCTCGGCACCCAGGGCGTGGGCCAGGTGACGCTGGTGCTGGGCGCGGTGCTGATCCTCTTCGTCCTCGTCTTCCACAAGGGCCTGCTGCCGAGCGTCGGCTCGCTGCCGGGGCTCTGGCTGGACCGCGCGGCGATCCGCGAGCAGCTGGCCGAGTTCGTGCAGCGGCTGACAGGGCGCTCGAGCCCGCCGCGCCGGAGACGGCGGCAGGGAGGGCGGCCGTGAGCGAGGCGGTGCGCGAGGACGCGGTGATCCTGGAGACGCGGGCGCTGGAGAAGCGTTTCGGCGGCGTGAGCGCCATCGCGGGCGTCGACTTCGCGCTCAGGCGCGGCGAGCTGCGCTGCCTGATCGGCCCCAACGGCGCCGGCAAGAGCACCTTCTTCAAGATGCTCACGGCCCAGATCAGACCGTCGAAGGGGCAGGTCCTGTTCGACGGCCGCGACATCAGCCGCGCGCACCCGCACGAGATTTCGCGCCTCGGCATCGGCATCAAGAACCAGGTGCCGGACGTCTACGACGGCATCACCGTGGACGAGAACCTGTGGCTGGCCGCGCACCTGCGCCATGGTGCCAGGGCCGCGCGGGCCAAGGTGGACGAGACGCTGGAGCGGCTCGAGCTCGGCGACATCCGCTGGCAGCTACTCGGCGCGCTCGCCCACGGCCAGCGCCAGTGGGTCGAATTCGGCATGGTCATGGCGCTCGAGCCCGAGGTCATCCTCCTCGACGAGCCCACGGCAGGCATGAGCATCGAGGAGACCAACCGCACGGCGGCGCTGATCCGCGAGGTGAACCGGACCACGACCATCGTCGTGGTCGAGCACGACATGCAGTTCATCCGCCAGATCGCGGACATCGTCACCGTGTTTCACCAGGGCCGCATCCTGGCCGAGGACACCATGGCGCGCATCCAGGCCAACCAGGCGGTGCGCGAGGTCTACCTGGGGACTTCGGGCCTTGCTTGAGGTCGAAGGCCTCAACGCCGGCTACGGCCGCATCCCGATCCTGAACGGGATCGACTTCTCCATCGCGCGGGGCGAGATCGTGGGTGTGCTCGGGCACAACGGCATGGGCAAGACCACGCTGCTGCGCACGCTGATGGGGGAAATCCGCGCCACCGGCGGGAGCATCACCTTCGAGGACGAGGACATCACGCGGCTCGCCATGCACCGGCGCGCGCGGCTCGGCATCGGCTACGTGCCGCAGGGGCGGGACATCTACCCGCAGCTCAGCGTCATGGACAACCTGCGCATGGGCGAGATCGTGCGCCGCGGCCAGAGCGCGGTGCCGGAGCTGCTCGACTACTTCCCGGTGCTGGGCGCGCTGCTGGAGCGGCCGGGGCGCGCGCTCTCCGGCGGCGAGCAGCAGATCCTGGCACTTGCGCGCTGCCTCGCCGGCCGGCCGAGCCTGCTGCTGCTGGACGAGCCGACCGAGGGCATCCAGCCCTCCATCGTCGATCAGATTCAGGCGAAGCTCGCCGAGCTTGCCGCAGCGCTCGACCTCACGGTGCTCCTGGTCGAGCAGAACCTGCGCTTCATCCAGTCGCTGGCGGAGCGGGTGCTGATCATGCAGAAGGGCACCATCGTGGCCACCATCGCGCCGGAGCAGCTCTCCGACCGGGCGATCGTGGACGAATACCTGGGCATCTGAGGGCCGGGCGCCTTCGACCCCGGACCATGGTGCGGTGCACGACGTGCGATGGCCGCGCCATCATCGCGTCATGACGAGATTTGTGAGGACGAAGAGTGATCGGGGCTTAGCGGGCGGAGGCAAGAGCGGTGGGCGCGCTCTTGGCGAGCGATTGACGCCCCGGAATTCCACTTGCCCCACTTAATCCCGGCGAATCCCGGACAAAATTCACGCACTTCCGGCGCCGGCTCAGAGGATGAACTTGCTGAGGTCGGCGTCCTTGGCGAGGTCGCCCACGTGGGCCTCGACGTAAGCCGCGTCGATGGTGATGGTGTCGCCGGAGCGGTCGGCGGCCTCGAAGCTGATCTCCTCCAGCAGCTTCTCCATCACAGTGTGCAGCCGGCGCGCGCCGATGTTCTCGATCGCGCGGTTGACCTCGGCTGCGAGGTCGGAGAGCGCGTCGATGGCGCAGTCGCTGAACTCCAGCGTCACGCTCTCGGTCGCCATCAGCGCGTGGTACTGGCGGATCAGGCTGTTCTCGGGCTCGGTCAGAATCCTCTTCAGATCGTCGCGGGCCAGCGAATTCAGCTCCACCCGGATCGGCAGCCGCCCTTGCAGCTCGGGCAGGAGGTCGGCCGGCTTCGCCAGGTGGAAGGCGCCCGACGCGATGAAGAGGATGTGGTCGGTGGTGAGCGCGCCGTGCTTGGTGGTGACCGTGGTGCCCTCGATCAGCGGCAGCAGGTCGCGCTGCACGCCCTCGCGGCTCACATCGGCGCCGAGGCGGTCGGAGCGCGCGCAGATCTTGTCGATCTCGTCGATGAAGACGATGCCGTCGTTCTGGGCGTTCTCCAGCGCTGTGCGCACGACCAAGTCCTGATCCAGCAGCCGGTCGCTCTCCTCCGCCATCAGGGTCTCGTACGAAGCCTCCACGCTCATGCGCTTGATCGACTTCTGCTCGCCGAAGGCCTTGCCGAACATGTCGCCGAGATTGACCATGCCCATCTGGGCGCCGGGCATACCAGGAATCTCGAAGGTGGGCAGCGAGGAGCCCGCGGATTCGCTCACCTCGATGTCCACTTCCTTCTCGGCGAGCGAGCCATCGCGCAGCATCTTGCGGAACTTGCCGCGGGTTTCCTTGGCCGCGTTCTTGCCGACGAGCGCGTCGAGCACCCGCTCCTCCGCGTTGAGCTCGGCCCTGGCCGCGACCTCCTTGCGCATGCGCTCGCGGGTCATGTGGATCGAGACCTCGACCAGGTCGCGGACGATCTGCTCCACATCGCGACCGACGTAGCCGACCTCGGTGAACTTGGTCGCCTCGACCTTGATGAAGGGCGCCTGGGCGAGGCGCGCGAGGCGGCGCGCGATCTCGGTCTTGCCGACGCCTGTGGGCCCGATCATCAGGATGTTCTTAGGCAGCACTTCCTCGCGCAGGTCGCCGGTAAGCTGCTGGCGCCGCCAGCGGTTGCGGAGCGCGATAGCGACGGAGCGCTTGGCGTCGTTCTGGCCGATGATGAAGCGGTCGAGCTCGGAGACGATCTCGCGGGGGCTGAAGGCGGTCATGCCTCGATCTTCTCCAGAACGATCTCGGTGTTGGTGTAGATGCAGATGTCGGCGGCGATGGCCATGGCGCGGCGGGCGATGGCCTCGGCGTCGAGGCCTTCGATGTCGAGCAGCGCCCGTGCCGCCGCCAGCGCGTAAGAGCCGCCCGAGCCGATGCCGATCAGCCCGTCCGCCGGCTCCAGCACGTCGCCGGTGCCGGTGAGCACCAGCGAGACCTCGCCGTCGGCCACCGCCATCATCGCCTCCAGCCGGCGCAGATAGCGGTCGGTGCGCCAGTCCTTGGCAAGCTCGACGCAGGCACGGGTGAGCTGGCCCGGATGCTGCTCCAGCTTGCCTTCCAGCCGCTCGAAGAGGGTGAAGGCGTCGGCCGTGGCGCCGGCGAAGCCCGCGATGATGCCGCCCTCGCCGAGGCGCCGGACCTTGCGGGCGTTGGCCTTGATGACCGTCTGCCCGAGCGTGACCTGGCCGTCGCCCGCGACGACCACCATGCCGCCCTTGCGGACGGTAAGGATCGTCGTCCCGTGCCACACCGGCCCGCCCTGTCGTTCTCCTTCGACCATGTCCTCCTGCCACGCTCGCCGCGCCCGCACCATGTGGGCATTCCCCGCGTATGGTCAAGGGCAGGCGGGGGGCGGTGCGGGCAGCACCCTACCGGTCTTGCCAACGCCGCGCGCGCGGTGCTAAGCCCGAGCGTTGGCGGCACGGGCGCTTAGCTCAGGGGGAGAGCGCTTGCTTGACATGCAAGAGGTCGATGGTTCAAATCCATCAGCGCCCACCACGCCGCTGCGCCCGCCCGCGAGCGCGGGCTGAAGAGCGGGTGTGCGGCGCCCGGCTCTCGCCTCCTCTCCTCATGTCTGCCGCCCGCCCTGACCCAAGACATCGCCGGGCTGCGCCGTGCAGGGCAGGGCCATGAAGCGGCTGCTCGACGAGTTCCGCGAGAACCGGCTCATGCTGCCGACCGTGCTGCTGCTGCTCGGCGGCATCTCCTACGGCAGCCTCTTCACCGCCAACAAGATCGCGATCGACGCAGGCTTCCCCTTCATCGCCTATTCGTTCTGGCAGGCGTTGTTCGCGGGCGTGGTCACGCTGGTGCTGGCAACGATCGTCTCCAGGCCGCCGTCGCTCAGGAAAGAGAACCTCCGGGTCTTCGGGCTGGTGGCGGTTTTCGGCTTCCTGGGCCCGCTGCTGGTCGTCACCTACGTCGCCGACAGGTTGCCGCCGGCGGTGCTCACGCTCTGCGCGGCGCTGATCCCGGCGGCCACCTATACGCTGACCCTGGTGCTCAGGTTCGACCGCTTCCGCTGGCTCAGCGTTGCGGGCGTGCTGCTCGGCTTCGGCGGGATCCTGCTCATCGTCCTGCCCACGGGCAGCCTGCCGGATGCGGGCGCCTGGGTGTGGGTGCTGTTCTCCTTGCTGATGCCGCTCTGTGCGGCGGTGAACAACGTCGCAGGCGCGCGCTTCTCGCCGGTGGGCGTGAGCGCGCTCGCGCTCTGCGGTGGCATGATGATCACGGCGGCTCTCCTGCTGCTCATCGTGATGCTCGCCCAGGGCGAGTTCTTCCTGCCGACCGACGCCGACTCCTCCGGTCTCTGGGGCCTGCTCTGGGCCACGGCCGGGCAGGCGATCACCTACAGCTGCTTCTTCGAGATCGTGCGCCGCGCCGGCGCGCTCTTCTTCGCGCAGCTCAACTACGTGGTGGTCGCCGCCGGAATATTCTGGGCCAGCATCTTCTTCGGCGCTGCGCTCAGCCACTGGGTCTGGGCCGCCGTCGCGGTTCTGGTGTTCAGCCTGGTTCTCATCAACGCCGGCACCGCGCGAGGCTTGCGCGAGCAGGCTGCCCGCTACCAAGCGGAGCGGTCGGACCAATAAGAGCGATAACGTCTTGCCGCGTCAGGCAAATCAGCCTATCAACCGCGAGCATTTAAGCGACGACGACAATCGATGGCGTTCGGCCTCCTGAAATACGGCCTCTCCCGGCGCAGGCCGGTGAAGCGCTTCCTCGCCGCCCGGCCGGAGCTCAGGCCGAGCTACGACGTGGCCATCATCGGCGGCGGCGGCCACGGGCTTGCGGCCGCCTACTACCTCGCGGCCAAGCACGGCGTGCGCAACGTCGCCGTGTTCGACAAGGGCTATCTCGGCGGCGGCAACACCGGTCGTAACACCGCCATCATCCGCTCCAACTATCTGACGCCGGAAGGCGTCGCCTTCTACGAGGAATCGATGCGGCTCTATCGGGGCCTCAGCGAGGAGCTGGACTACAACATCCTCTACTCCGAGCGCGGGCACTTCACGCTGGCGCATTCCGATGCGGCCATGCGCACCTCGCGCTGGCGGGCCGAGGTGAACAAGCACCTCGGCGTCGATTCCGAGGTCGTGGATCGCGACGAGCTCGCCCGCCTGGTGCCGCTGCTCAACATGTCTGAGGACGTCCGCCACCCGGTGCTTGGCGCGCTCTATCACCCGCCCGGCGCGCTCGCCCGCCACGATGCGGTCGCCTGGGGCTACGCCGGCCGCGCCCAGGAGCTCGGCGTCGAGATCCATCAGGAGACCGAGGTCACCGGCATCAACATCGAGAAGGGGCGCATCGTCGGGCTCGAGACCAGCCGGGGGCCGGTCGCCTGCGGCAAGGCGATGCAGGCTGTCGCGGGGCTGAGCGGACAGGTCGCGCGGCTCGCGGGCTTTACGCTGCCGATCCGCACCGTGCCGCTGCAGGCCTGCGTCTCGCTGCCCCTGAAACCCTTCCTCGACCCGATCATCGTCTCGGGCAGCCTGCACGTCTACATCTCGCAGTCCGACCGGGGCGAGCTGGTGATGGGCGGCGCGACCGACCCCTACCCGCGCTATCAGACCTCGTCGACCCTCGACTTCATGGAGGGGCTGATGGCGCATATCCTGGAGCTCTTCCCCTTCATGGTGGACGTGCCAGTGCTGCGCCAGTGGGCCGGCATGACCGACATGACGCCCGACTTCGCGCCGGTCATGGGGCTCACGCCGGTCGAGAACTACTACATCGATTCCGGCTGGGGCACCTGGGGCTTCAAGGCGACGCCGGTCTGCGGCGCCACCATGGCGGAGATGATCGCGACAGGCCGCGTGCCCGAGTTGATCAAGGAATTCCGCCTCGACCGCTTCCGCGACTTTTCGCTCCTGGGCGAGAAGGGCGCGGCCTCGGTCGGGCACTAGGGCTCCGGGTGGCGAAGGTGCGGCCATGAAGATCATGCCCTGCCCGCTCAACGGGCCACGCAACATCCAGGAGTTCATCTGCGCGGGCCCGGTGGAGCCGCATCCCGATCCGAACCGGTGCTCGGACCAGGAGTGGACCGAGTTCGTCTGGATGGAGGAGAACCTGGCCGGGGTGGTGCGCGAGTGGTGGTGCCACGTCGCCACGTCCTACTGGTTCATCGCCGAGCGCAACACGGTGAGCGACGAGATCCTCGCCACCTATCCGGCCGACCGGATCTTTTCGGAGCGCGTCGAATTCGAACCCCTGGCACCGCCGCCCGAGCCGGC
>Ga0209543_1000684_pt1 | contig 39854 bp, 23 predicted proteins | sample MesohylFT_FD_187296 | JGI IMG/M metagenome (GOLD analysis project Ga0209543, IMG submission 187296) | Host-associated microbial community of the marine sponge Aplysina aerophoba from Gulf of Piran - sponge mesohyl, lysed by freeze-thaw... | ecosystem: Host-associated > Porifera > Sponge >...
CCCAGCTTGTAGCCCTTCGCCCAGGCGTTCCAGACGTAGCCCTCCGGCTTGAAGCCTCCGGGCGCTGAGCGCGGGTTGCCCGTGCGGGCGGCGCGCGGGGCGCCCTCGTACTCATTCGAGACCCGATCGCCCTGGTAGATCTCGACCAGGGGCTCGACCTCCGGGTCGTTGTCGCGCCAGTCGGTCCCCATGCTCGAGGCGGACGTGTGGGAGATGGCGATGCCGTCGTGCTCCTTCAGGTACTCGTAGAGCCTCGCCGCGCCCTCCTCGTGCTCGCGCTCCGCCTCGGTGACCGGCAGCGTCGGCTTGCCACGCTCCGCGAACAGGATGTTCCGGTGCCCGTCGGGGAAGGAGATGCTGCGCTCGTAGCCGTAGAAGGGCTGGAACCGGCCGGAGACCGAGAACACGTCGACCGTCTGGTGCAGGAGCCAGTTGATGTACTCGATGTCCGGGCCGCCCAGGAAGTTGTGCTCGCTGGCCAGGAGGTAGTCGAGCGAGGCGACATCCATCGCGTAGCGATAGGTCTGGATCAGCGAACCGTCGTTGTTGCCGTCCATCGAAATCTCGGTGTGGCGGTGGGTGTCGCCGCGGTAGATGCGGTACGTCTTCCCTTCGGACTCGATCTCGTAGCCGCGGATCCTCTCCAGGTCTTCCGCCTCGTTCTCGTGGATCACGTACGCCGGCACCTCGTCGACGACGAGGGCCACCAGCTTCGGCGGCACGACCTTCGTCACAAGGCGCGGCAGCTTCGCAGCGTAGACGTCGGCGTGCTCGAACAGGAACCCCGCGTAGTCCCGGTTGTCCGTCGGCCAGGCGGCCCAGACATCGCCGTTGCCGTCCGACGCCAGACCCCAGCGGGCATCCTGCCGGAAACGCGTCATCGGGATGTGCTGCGGCCGGAGCCAGCGATCGCCCTGGAGCGTCGTGCTCCAGACCTCCCAGGCGGCCCGGTGTGCCGGGGACTCGCTGAGGATGTCGTCCTGGCGGAGGGTCCGGTGCCGGAAGTAGAGCCAGATGCGTCCGTCGGCGTCCGGGTAGAGGACGGGGAAGTCGTTGTAACCCTCGAGTTCCTCGGGCAACGCCTTGTTGATGTCCGCGGCCGGCGACCGCCACTCCCAGCCGTCGTGGACCGCGACGTTCATCGTGCGCCACTCGTAGAGCCGTGTGCCCTCCCGGTTGAGCACCCAGCCGGTGTCCTTCCCCCAGTTCACGCCGCTCTCGTTCCAGGCCGCCCAGACCCGGTCCTGTCCGTCGACGGCGAGGCTGAGGTGCGCCTCGTACTTGGCCGTCGACGCGACCGGCATCTCCTCGCCCCACTCGCCCCCGGCCCAGCGGCGGACCAGCACGTCGTAGTTGCCGGCGCCGTAGCTGTCCCAGCCGACGTACACGCCGCCCTTCGAGTCGGCGACGATCACCGGCTCCCAGTCGTTCGCGGGCGACGACGAGACCTGTTCCGCCTCGGACCAGCGTTTGCCGTCGTAGCGGCGGGCGAAGATGTCCGCGACGCCGTCGCGGAAGCCCTGCCAGACCACCCAGAGATTGCCCTCGGAGTCCGTCGCCAGGTTGTGGAACACGTCCGGCTGCGGCGCTTCGGTCAGCCGTTCGGCCGCCGACCAGGCATCGCCGTCCAGGACGCGGGCGTAGAGATCCCAGTTGCCGCCTTTCTGAGCCGAATAGACGACCCAGGGGCGGCCGTCCCCGTCGCGGCCCATCTTCACGAGATAGTGATCGCCGGGCTGCTCCGTCAGGGTCTCGACCTCTCCCCAGCCCTGTCCGTCGAACCGCCGCGCGAGCACCTCGTTCGCGTTGTCCCGGTAGCCGAGCCAGGCGGCCCAGACTTCGTCGCCGTCACTGCCGAGGATCGTGGCGAAGTCGTTCTGGTAGTCGTCGGAGGTCATCCGCTCCACCCCCGGCACGCGTTCGACCGTCACGTCGCCGCCCAGGAACCGAAGCCGGCGACCGAACGCGACATCGGCGAGCCGAACCTCGAACTCGCCGTTGGCGGTGGCGAACATCAGGCGCGAGCCGCCGTTGCCCCGCACGTCGACGACCAGTCCGGGCGACCGGTAGTACTCGACCGGACCGACGGTCTGGGTGTCGTGGATGGCGCCGGGCCGGTAGTTCGGCCCCTTGTAGCTGGCGAGCTTCCAGGTGGCGCCCTCGACCTCGTTGTCGGGCCGTGGCCGCCAGTCGCGGAGGCCGAGCAGCTCGCCGCCCGCCACTTCGAGCGAACCGTCCCAGTCGCGGGCGGCCATGTCGTTGACGCCGAGGCGCACGAGGAGAGAGGTGACGTCGTCGGCTGCGAGCGAGCCGGCTTCCTGCGCCGGGGCCGGCGGACACAGGATGAACAGAGCGGCTGCCGCTACGGCAGCCGAAGCGAGGGCGACCTTGTTGTGTGGCATTGCCGAGTAGCTTAGCGGGCGGCTTCCGAAAAGAGCAGACCGAATGCGGGCAAGGATGCTTGCACCCGAGTTACTCCACCTTCAGATCCTCGGACACCTGCTTCAGCACATCGTTCAGCGCCTCGCGCGCGTCTTCCGGCGCGTCTTCACCGAGGACGACATCCACCCGGAACTTCAGCCCCCAGCCGGCACCGACGCTCAGCAGTTCCGGAAGGCGCTCGGCGAGGTCCTGGAGGCGGTCCGGCTCCAGCAACACGTGGGCGGCCCGAGGTTCAGGCTGCGGTTCGGGCTCTGGAATGTCCTTTGGCCTCCGCAGCGTGAGGGAACTGGCGTGCTCCGCGCCGACAGCCGTGCTGCCTTCGGTGACCTCCAGCCAGCGGCTCACCACCGCGTTGTCGATCCCCTCGCGCAGCAGTCCCCAGGGGACCGGTTCCCCTCGCTTCTGCGAGAGCGCCTGCCCTAGCGCCCAGCCGCTGGTCTGACCGTCCGTCCAACCGCCCGGTAGCGCTTCCTCAACCAACTCCTGAGGGGTCAGACCCTCGGGCGGCGGCTGCAACACCGCGTGCTCATCAAGCGCGCCGTACGGCACGTCCTCCTTCCAAGCGGAAGTCGGGCCGTTGCACAGCCAGATGAACCCCTCCTTCACCGCCGCCTCGACGGCCAGACGAAGCACGTCCTCGGAGCATTGCGGCACCTTGAAGAGGTCTTCGTAGCCTTCGCGCTGAACTGTCACCGTGAAACCACCGGCGAAGTACTTCTGCAGGTCGGCGAACCCGACTCCACGGGTGTCCTCCACCCAGAGACCGGGCAACGACCCGGGTCTCAGGAGCTCCGGAACGAGTCGCGCCAGCTCGGCACCGCCAGGCAGCAGCACCTCCAGCGCCGGATCGTGGCTCGACTCGGCATCAAGCGGCTCGCGCCACCAGGTCCGGCGACTGCCGTCAGGCCGCGGCAGTCGAGCCGCGAGGAGGCCACGCTCCACGCCCTGCAGCACCGTCTCCCGGACGACCGCCGGCTTCAGCATCTTCGGCAGGTGGGGATAGCGAGCGAACGCGCCCGCCAGATCCTTCACGAGACGAGAGGGCTCGTCGTCGCGCCAAAGATCGTACGGCCCCTCGGGAAGGAGGGCCTCCGCATCGACCGGCGTCTCCCGAATGCGAGTCCGCTCGTCGCCCTTGATCTCCAGGAACAGCGGCCCTGCGGCCCCCGGCAGCTTGAACGCGTGCTCGGCGCCCTCCGTGTTCACGGTGACGACGATGCAATAGGCCTGCCTGACCGCGTCAGGAACCCGCTGCCTCGCGCTTCGGAGCCTCTGGTTGAGGCGTTCCCGGCGGACGGCATCCACGGACCGCCCTTCCAACTGGCTCTGCACGTCCTCCCAACCCAACAGGGCGCGCACACTGGCGCGAGCGGCCTCCAGGCCGTCGCGCGACGGCACGGCGAGGACCACCGCGTTGCGATGGACCCGCGGCCGGTGCGCGCCGGTCGTCTCGACGAGGTAGCGGCGCGCCAGCGCGCTCGGTTTGCCCGACTCGGAAACAGCGGCAGGGCCGAGCACGGCGTAGCGGAAACTGCCGTCATCGCCTACATCCCGGGGCGAGGCGGGTAGCACATGGACGACGGCACCGGCCGCGCGGGCTCCGTCCGTTAGCAGCCTCAGCTTGCGCGTGGCCTCTTCGAGCCGCACCTCGACGGCACGCTCGGTCACCCGCTCGGCGCAGGCCTCGTCGTGCATCTGGCGCAGGTTCGGACGGTTGCCGAGGCGCCACGACTTGGGCAGACCGGCGTCCGCTTCCACGACGTCGCCCTCATCCTCGTCGTCCAGAAACCACGAGAGCTCGCGCCAGCGGGCCAACCCCTTGCGAAGCGCAATCTCATCCGGGCCGCCCGCGCCGACCATGCGCAGCAGCTCCGGCGTCGACGCCTTCCGGCCGACCGGCTGCGAGTAGAGAAACACCGAAACCACCGCCTGCTCCACCTCGCGCCGGCCTGCCAGCGCGGGAAGCTCTTCCTGAATGCCGGCGGCCTTCGTCAACTCCGCTTCCAGCAGAGTCGCCCAGTCGATTCCGGGACCTTCGACCGACTCCGAAGCGGCCACGCCCGCCAACTCGCGCACGGCCTCCGAAATGCCCGAATCGCCCGCCGGCCGAAGCAGCGTCGAGGCGCCGATCAGAGGACTCGAGTCCCAGGGCTCGGCCTCGCGCAGAGCGGTGGCCAATGTGCGGAGGATGCCGCGCGTGCGCTGGAAGCCGCCGAGCTGGGTCCAGCGGCTGTAGAAGACATCGGTCAGGTCGGGGTGGAACGGAAAGCTCTCCTCGAACCGCCCTTCCTCCCGGCTCTTCGCCTTGGCCGTCGTCTCGTCGAGTCTCGCCAGCTCACGTACAGCACCGATCGCGTGGGACCGCCAGGATTCCCTGTTCCGAAGACTCTCCGGCTCGAAGAACCGGCGCCGCAGCACCTCCGCCACATCCTCGCGCTGGACCGGCTGAACGCCCTCCTCCCGCTGCCGACGGAAGACGTCGAAGAGATCGCCGATCAGTCGCCGGCCCTCGGCGCCCTGCTGCTTCGCGGGGTCCGTGGCAAGCAGCGACGCCACCATCGCCGCCCGGTCCACCTTGGTCACGGCCTGGGTCAGGTACTGGAAGAAGTCGATGATGCGGTCACGCCACACGCGATCCTGACCCGCCTTCTCCCGCGCGTACATGAGAACCTCATCGACCAGGATCAAAGTGCCCAGGCCCCGCTCCTGGGGACGTTCCAGCAACCTGACGAGTAGCGGCTCCGCGGGCGGCGTCTCTCGCTCCTCCGCGCTGCCCTCACCGTGAATCGAGCGCAGCCCGTCGTCGCCGGCGAGCTGGTAGGCGAGCACGCTCCACGGGTGGCGAAGCGGACGCGTGCGGCCCTCCGGCGAGCGCACCCCCTCGATGCCGCGTTCCACGTCGATCTTGTCGAAGCAGAGCGCCGCGGCATGGGCGCCCGGGAGCCCACCGTCGATCTGCTCCCGAAACTCGTGAACCGCCGCCACATCCGGCAACGCCTCCGGTTCCCTGAACAGGTGGTACAGAGTGATCAGCGTGTGCGTCTTGCCGCCGCCATACGTCAGTTCCAACTGGCGCACCGCCTTGTCGCTCTTCCCGGCTAGCCGCGCCGCCACGTCCTTGACCAGCTCTCGCAAGGCGTAGGTCGGGTAGGTCAGTGCGAAGAACTTCTCCGGTTCCTCGTACACCGGCCGTTGGCCTCGCTGCAGGGTGACCTCGTGCAGGTCGGCCGCGAACTCCGCCAGCGACAGTTCACCGGTGCGCAGTTCGTCCTTCAACCGGACGACCTCGTGCCAGGGTCTGGGTCGGTGCCTGCTCATCGCAAGGGAGCAGGCATGCTACACGGGCGACGCGCCGTCGGCGCTACGAGGGCGCCCGACCGCCTCGAGCGACTGGTGGCATTCTCCAGGCGCCATCCGAAGGCCCGGATCCTGCTCGCGACGAGAACTGTCTGCATAGGCGATCGGCCGTGGGCGGGCAGTGGTCAGATCAACGCCGGGCCGACGGCGGCGTACTGCCATGCCGTCGGAAAGGCGGCCTTGCCGCTTGGGCCGACCTTGGGAACGCCGTTCTTCCGGGGCTGATCCTCCGCAGGACGCTTCCCCGTCAAGCGACGCCTTGGCGCGGCAGATCGTGAACGATCAACTGGCCCGCCGCGACAAGGCCATCGACAGATCCCGACGTCACCGGCTCGCAAGCAGCTATACCTGTGGTCAGCCGACCGCCACGAGAGCTTCCAGCCGCCGGGCGAGGGCATCGAAGTCCTCGGGGCACTTCCGCCGGATCGCACCGATGCGGCGCGCCGCTTCCTCGCCCAAAGGCCGCCGGCCCCCTCCCGGCGCCTCGGCAACGCCTCTCTCCCTGGCGAGCTTGTCGAAGTAGCGCTCCTTCACGTTGACTTCGGCACGCACATCGGACCAGCGCCATGCCGACGGCAGTTCCAGGCCGGCAAGGGTCCAGGTCTCCAGCTCCTCCCAGGCGTTCTCCGCCAGAAACGGTCGCTTGGTGCCGAACTCCTCCTCGATGGCGTCCAGACGCGTCCGCCGACCCTTCTCACCATCCCGGTCCACGCAGAGAACGTAGACGTCCACCATGCCCCGATAGCGATCGACGACCTCGGCCAGCCGCTCCGACTTCAGTGCTTCGCCTATGCCACCGAGCAAGGGCTCCTGACAGACCACGACGCGAGCGGACGCCCTGCCGAGTTCCCTGAACAGCCGCTCGAAGACCGGTTTGAGGAGGTACTGGTCCTTGCGGAAGTCCTCGGGGACGACGAGGATCTTCACGATCCGTCGGTTCCGTCGCCAGCCAAGAAAACGGCGTCCTCCATCCAGCCAGACGCATGGAGTCGCCCGAGGCCTTGAGACTCGCGCAGGCGTTCGGCGTCTGGCAGTTCGGCAAGGGGCCGAATCACGGCGTCGTTCGTGTCCGGGCGACGGCAAACGACGGAGGTGTTCCTGAACGTTTCGTCGCTCACCATCGAGAGAAGAGCCGGGGAGTGTGTAGTCGCCAGGACCTGCATGTGGCCCTTTGCCGTCTGGCTCTCGATCAGATCGACCAGAAGGCGTAGGCGCGACGGATGGATGCCGCTTTCGATCTCCTCGAAAACGTAGAGGCCAGCCCTGTCGGGGTGGACCAGCGCCGCCAACGCCGACTCATCGGCCGTCAACAGAGCCGCCAACATGCCGAGAAACCGTAGCGTCCCGTCCGAGGCGGCATAGGAGGAAATCGTCCTGCCACCTGCCTCCCGCAGTGCCAATTGGACCCTGCCGGTGGTCGGATCGACCGGAAACTCAAAGTCTTCCACATCCATCGGCGTCAACTCGCGCGCCCATTCAACCAGAATCCGCCGTCTCTCGTCGTCGGCACAGAGGTCCTGGAGCACCGTGGGAAGGTTGTCACCACGGTCGCCGAGCACCGTCTGGCCCGGAAACGCGGACTGCCTCATGCGCGTGGGCGAGAGGTCCAGAAAGCGCATGTTGGCCAGCATGCCCTGCATCAACTCGGCCTGACCCTTGTCGTGACGGGCGACATCCGCGCATTCCCGGACAAACGACAGCGCCGGGCGGTCCCGATTCACGTTGAGGCGGAGCCCACGCTTCGCCTGCTCGCCTTCGACGGCCACTCGTATAGGCATGTAGGCGCGATTCCCTTCTTCGCCGACGACATCTGCCTGATCGAGGTGACTGGTGAAGGTCGTTTCGCCCATGTACCGGAGGCTCTCGTTGTTTACGCGGAATGGCCCAGCGCCGTTCGATTCCCGGCTTACCTCGATGTCGTACTCCCACGGCCGGAAGTACTGCCTGCCAGACTCCTCCAGCCACTTGTGCTCCATGTTCACGGTCAGGCGGAAGGAGTGCTCCGCGAAGCGGACGATCTCATTGGCCGCGCCCCGAATCGGCACCCACTCCTCCTGGCCGCCAGCGCCGTAGCGGCCGCCGATGATGTCGGCCAACCAGTAGCCTCTGCCGATTCCGTGCAGGCACCGCAACGCGTCCCGGACGTTGCTCTTGCCACTCGCGTTCGCGCCCACGAGCACGGTGAACGGCCCCATCCGCAGCGTCTCGTCCGCGAAGTTCTTGAAGTTCCGCAGGCGGAGGGCAGTGAACATCGGGAGAACCTACAACATGGTCTGCTGACGAGGTGCCGGCGCGGCGGCGCCACCGCCCTGCAAGTGGTTCTGGATCGATTCCAGGATCGACCGCTCCTCAGAGCCTTCGGCGGCGAGTTCGATGACGGCCTGGACGACCCGCGCGAACAGTTCGTGCCGCCAAAGGCCGCGATCGGCCAAGTAGCGGTCCACGCGGCCTTGCTCGCCGGTCTTCCAGAGCTGCATGAGCCGGTGTACGCAGTCGATGAGAGCGGGTGGGTCGCCGTCGGCCGAGGGCTGACCCAGGCCGCGGTTTCCCCGTCGGTTCCACGGCTTGAGCCGGGCTTCCGACCCCGATGTCGTTGGGGTCGGCCCTTCGTCATCATCATCTTCGTCAGAGGCTTCAGTTGCCGCCGCTGAAGCGCCCCGCGCCAGCAAGTCCAGACCGCCGGCGAGATCGGAATCCGAGAGGTTGCACGATACAGCGTAGAGGATGCATGGGCCCACGGGGGCGGGTCCCAACCCGAAGTCGTTGCGGTGCAAAAGGTAGTAGGTCGTCAGGTCGTCGAGCTCCGTCGGCGCGCCAGGCTCGGCCTCAAGCAGCCGGCTCACTACGAAGGTCACGACGATGCGCCGCACCTGTCGCAGGAACTCAGCCACGGACAGCGTCTCCCGCGGCGAGTCCGCCTTCTTGACGACCGGATGACGACTGAACGCCTCGAGCGCGGGACCGGTTGCAGCCCACACGAAGTCCGGCCCGCGGATGCCGGCATCCCAGAACCGTCGCAGGCTCTCCGTGATGTTGGACCGCATCTCGGTCAAGACCGCACCGTCCCACCCCGGCCTAGCGTCAGCGAACCGCCGCCGGCAGACGAGCCAGATCGAGGAGGACAAACGAGCGCCTCCAGCAACCTTGTTGATCATCTCCGTTTGTATCGGCCAAGAGGCGCGAACGACGAAACCAGCGCGAATGAGGGCAGACACCAGAGTCTCCCAAGCGTCTGGCTGCTTATTGGCGAACACCACCACGAGACGCCCATGTTCGGAAAGCGCCTCGCGGCACCGTCGGAAAGACGACTCCATTCCGTCTTCATACGCCCGCTTCGACTCCACACCGTCGCCGCCAAACCGGCCTGGCTGATCGACAAGTTCGCCATCACCTCTGTGGTCCGCCGCAGCCGCGTTCCACTTCGGACCGAGCGGTGCCGAGAAAGCGGCGTCTGTCCCAGGCGAGAGCCCTTGGAGTGCACGTCGCAGCCAGACATGGAAGAAATCCATCAAGTCCGAGTACGGAATGGCGTCGTAGTAAGGCGGATCCGTACAGATGAGATCGACTTCTCGGCTTCGCAGTCCAGTGGCGCTCTCGGCGCGTAGGAGCACGTTCGGCGAGTCAGCGACCGCCGCTATACCATGCTCGATGTAGCGCGCCACCCACTCCGTCATGCTCTGGAAACTGCCTGAACTCCCAGAGAGTGGGTTGACCTCGCAGTAGTCCCACACCATTGGAAGCGCGAAGCGAGCGAACGTATGGCCCAAGGTCTCGCGCGAGTTGTGCCACGAACAAAAAGCGCTGCTGTAGTCGGTTAGCTTACTCAGTACGCACGACAGGTTGGCTGTCAGCGCTTCCTGCCAGGCCGCCGAGTATCCCTCCGTTTCCTCGGGACAACTCCGAATCGTCCGCAAGAGTGTTCCTATGGTCAACAACTGCCGGTTTGTGAAGAGCTTCCGCCAAGTGTCGAAGCCATAGCGCGGTAGTCCAGAAGCACCGCGGGCGTTGGGCGACGGCCGCACCGGATCAATAGGCTCTTCGGGAAGACCACACGGCACCTCCGCGTAGAGAGCCCGCAGTTCATCCTCGTTAACCCGCGCTGCCACGATCTCTACATCGGTCGGAAGGCGGTACTCCTTGCCCTGCTGTCCATCGACAACGACCGCTGTCATACGAGCGCCTAGCCGGCCAGACGCACCTTCGATCCGAATATCGGCAGCTGTCGCGATGGCAGGGCAGCAGGGGCACTTCACGCCGCTGCGGCTCATCGTCCCCGCGCCAAGCCGTAGATCGTGCTCGCGACGCCGCGCCGGATTCCCTTCGCCTTCCAGAACGTCGCGTTCCAGCGCAAAGTCCACGCCGGAGTCGTCCTCCCGCGACGTCATCTGGAGAAGCACCCGCTTGCCCGGCTTCTTGCACAGCCAGCGAGTCTTGAGCAGCGGTACTTCCGCGCGGCAATTCGCGCAGCGAATCGTCCGCGCCCACAGGTAGGCGACAGTCGGCTTCGCGACCCAGCGCGGATTCGCCTCGTTCTCCAGGTAGGCGTGGTCGAACTCGGTGTTCAACTCAGCGACCGAGACGTTCCCATCGGCATCCGGTTCAAGCAACCGCGGAGAGCGTGGCTTGAAACGCTGCTCGGGGAATCGGATCTCGGCATCCCGCTTGGCCCGCCCCTTGCGGCGCACCGGCTCGAAGTCCGCGTAGGTCGGGTAGCGCTTCGCAAGGTCCCGCCGAGCCTCGGCCAGGACCCGCCGTCCCCATGCCCGAAGGTGCCAGGGAAACGCGGCCTGGAGCACCGGACCCGCGGATTCGCCCGGTGCCGAAGCACGCGGTTCGGCGGAACTGTCGAGCAAAGCCGATCGGACCTGCACGGGGTCGCCGTCACTGTGGCCCAACCGCCGCAGCTCCTCGCGCAGCGCGACCTTCCTCGTTACGCCCCGCGCCTTGAGGCACGCCTCGACGAAGTCGCGGTCACGCACAGCGAAGTCAGGCAGTGGCAACTGCTGGCCCGCTACCAACCGCGGATAGTGCAGCGTGCAGCGGAGGACGAACCAGGCGACCGGGTTCAGGTCCGACGCGGTGACCTCACAACCCAACCGCATCGCCTCCAGAGGGATCGCCCCTCCACCCGCGAACGGATCGAGAACCCGCGGCGCCCTGCCACCGAACGCCTCCCGGATCTCCTCGCGCAGCTTCTCGACCTCGGGATCGCTCTCGCGGCCCCAGTGGAGCACCCCACCGGCCGTTTCCTCCCGGAGCTTTCCGGCTCGGGTCTGCCGTTGGCGCACCTCGCCCCCGATTCGCGCGATCAACCGCCGTCGCCCTTCCGCGTCCCCCGGGTCCGGCAAGAGCGTCGCCAACAGCGCCGCCCGGCAGGCCGCCAGCGGCCGCCTCGCCGGCCAGATGTGCAGAGTCGAGATATGCCCGTGCCGAACGTTCTTCTCGTGGACTGAATCCAGAGAGGCCTGACGCAGGGGAAACGCTGACTCGATCAGACGGCTATCGGGCCCGGGCTCTCGGCTGCCACATCGCCCGGCGTGACTGTCACTCATCGCGGCTCCCCTTTCGGGACCAAGCGAATCTCATCTCAACGACGGTCAAGCGCCGCCCCTCTTCCTCGTGCCTTCATCACCGAGCAAGGGCTGGGGCCCCGGTTTCGCAACCCTCAGGCCCGCCTTGGGCTGAGGCCGTTGAGTTGAGAAAGCGCGAGCGAACCGACGCAGCCATACTCCGAGTTGACATCGGGCACATCCCACCGCCAGTGCTGCTTTTGTCGCCGCAGACGCTACTCGGTTGAGGCATGAGGCTCCAAAGCAGCAAGATCGAGACCATCGGGCCAAGCTCCCGGAACACCTAGAACGGGAGAACCGACGGCCGCAAACTACCGCGACATGCTTGCTCGATGCGTTGCTTGGCCACCAGTCAGCTCGCCTCCCTAGCCGCGGTCCTCTACCTGAGTTCGCCGACCTGCCCAGCGCCGCTCGCCCAAAGTCCGCCATTGCCAACACACCCTCGTACATGGGCCTCCTCTGCCTCCTCGAGAGTGTCTCTTGCGGCTTCATCTTGGTACCGTGGTCCCGCTAGAAAGGGCCTCCAGTTCTAAGACGATGCCGAAGAACTCGGCTAGCTTCTCCGGATCCAGCTCCCTCACCTCTTGAACCGCCGAGCTCGAGGCCGCCGTATCCATCGCCCCTAGTACAGCCACGGCAAACCGTGGCAAGTGCTTCCCGTGCCGGGCTGCCAGGAGCCCCACCGCGTCCCCCCTCGCCTCCTCGACATCGCGCACGAGGCGCCCTGTGTAGGGGATGAGGACATCTTCTGCGCCGCCTGCTCGGCTCCCAATGCGCGTAAGAACCTCACCCGCTGCGAACTGGAGCGACCCGTGCCGGCCCGCCGCCGGTCTTTCCAGCAGCCATTGCCGGCGCTCCTCGGCCGACGCGTCGTCTGATATCCACGGCACCCGATGAAGGAAACTGTCATCAACCAGTAATCTCGCCAGATGGACAGAGATTTCCGGCGCTATCCGCGCAGTTTGGGAGTCCGACCCCCGACCGTACTCCCGAATCAACTCAACCAACGCTAGGGCGAACGTCAGATCCCTTGTAGTAGTAAGGTCAAGAGACGCTAGTTCAGCACCCACGTAGTCCGCTGCCTCTCGAGTAGCTCCCACATCGGTGATGACACATTCTAGTGCCGTCAGTAGGCCCAAGAGCCTTCCTCCAGTCAGCTCTGTCTCTTCAAATGTACCCGACTCGGCTCCGTACACTAGGAAGTACAGCGAACTGGCATGCGTTGCCAAGAATTCCTGCGTAGCTATCCTCTCCTCCTGAGTCTCGCTAGCATGTGGCATGGCCGCCCGCAGCACTCTGCCCCAAAGCAGCCTCTCTTTCTGAATAGCCTGAAGTTCTGGCGTCAGAGACGGTGCAGGAGCGTATTGCCAACCCTCTGGGGTCAGTTCCACGGCTTCGACGGCCCACCCAAGATCGGATGTGCCGAGACGCTTCGCTTCAGCCCGGAGACGCGCCCCATGCAGAGCTACCGCCTCGAGGCCCTCTGGTAATGCGCGCTTCGCCACACGGATAAATTGGCTTTCGGGTATGCCTTGATCAAGAAGTGCGGATGCGACGTCAATGCTCGCTCCAGCGTCAAGGTGGCCGGCAGACAACGCGGAAGATAGGATATGGCCACGAGCAACTACGTCAGTACGCTTGTCGAGAATGTGTGGCAGGATCTCTCTAGTTAGTCGGGTGCGTTCAAAGTCCACTTGGACATCAACCATCTCTTTTTCGAATCCTCTCTGATCGACCGTTCTGTACCTGTCGTAGACCCCTAGAGCCACTGCGATGATCGCGCCGATCAGAAGTTTGTCCAAGACTAGAAGGAGAATCCTGCCTTCAAACGAATCGGTGTCAGCGCTCCGAATCTTTGTGAACCAACTCATGCAGTCTCCTGTAGCTATCGGTCAGCCATCACCGAAGACCTCCGACGCTGCCGCCTCCGCAGTAGACGGCGTCTCTCTTCCCCCGTAGCCCAGCTTCGCTAACGCCTTTTTGCACCGCCCGTCTTCCTGAGAGAGGGTTTGTGGCCCTTCGCGACCCTCCGCCAAGGCCGCGAGTACCTCGCCGTGAAGCATCGTGAACCGCGGTGGAACTGCTTCGCCGATCATCTGACGCACACCGGTGTGCCCCCACTTCTCCATTGAGTCGCCCCACTGAAAGCTGCTCGGGATCGTCTGAAGCCAACTACATTCGGCGGGGCTGAGAACGCGATTTTCCCAAGGATGCAGTGTTCGATCGCTACCAATGTGCCCGCTCGCGGTCGTTACGGTTGCTGCCGGACGGGCCGGATCCATACGCCGGTAGCTGGAGCTACGGAATCCCCTGATCAATCGCCACGAGCCATCACCCTCGCGTACGGTCGGTCGAAGCATCGGACTCCCACACTTCGGACACACGGCCTCGGTCAAGGCAATCTCCTTCGTCTCGCATCGTCCACAATAGTCAGTGTCCCAGGCGCTGCGGCCGCTTCCGGGCGGTATCGCGGCGACCATCTCGTATCTCCGGTCAGGCCAAACGGGAACCCGGTGCATCGGATGGTCCTCCGAACCGGCCGTCTCAGCGGCTCCGGCGTCAAGTCCGGGCAGCCGCGATTCACGCAGGGCATCATCAATCGTCACAAAGGCCGGGCAATCCGGGCTTCCGTGCGTAGGAGCGGGAAACGGTGTACTCCCGGTCCTCCTCAAGACGCCAAGGGCGTCGGCGTCCTTCCTCACGAAGGTCAGAAACGCGCGCGAACGATGCTGGGGAACTCCATACTCGCAAAGATCGACCACCGTTGCGTACACGCGGTACTCAGATTCCAGTCGCTTGCAGAGGATCTTCGCGGCAGAGCACGGTGTGGCGCTGTCTGGATCCCAGACCCTTCGCCGCAAGAAGGCGGGCACATTCTCCACCACAACGAAGATCGGCCGCAGCTCCTTCGCCACTTCAGCAATCGGCAGCACGAGTAGATTGCGACCGTCCCGTGACCCCGCGTCCGGGTCGTTCTCTTTCCCTCGGCCGCTTCTGGCCGAACTCATGCCCTGGCAAGGAGGACAGCCAGATAGCAGTACAGGGGCCTCCGATCCGTGGGCCTCTCGGAAGGAATCGACCACGAGGGGCCAAGTTCTCCGGAGATCCCCAAGGACTGCAACAGCGGCAGGATGATTCAGCCTCAGGACCTCCAAGCGTCTCTCGACCAACTCCGAGACAACACAGAACCGGAAGCCTGCGCCCGCAAATCCAACATCGCCGGCACCGCAGTTCGAGAAAAGGCTGACAGCCTTCACGAGGGGTCCGAATCGCTGTCCAAGCGTCTCCTCTCCTCGCGGACCCGATCCTCCGCGGCAAGAAAGGTCTCATTCGCCCGTACAGCGCGCGCAAGGAAGTCCGTCCAGGAGATCCGCTCGATCCGGCGCTCCGTGTCGTTCCAGTACCTGTAAGCCGTGTTCTTGTCTCGATCCGAAATCCGTACAGCGTCGCAAACCAAGTCAACCACCCACTCGCCGGAGAATTCAGACGCGAGCTCGGGGTTCTCGTCAAAGAAGTCTCGGAACGCCTCGAGATAGTTGTGAAGTCGATCCCAGTCCGCGTTGCCGAAACGATGCTGCACAGCCTTGATCTCAACTATGTGAAGCCTGCGGCCGAGGTTGACGAGAGTGAAGTCCGGTCGTCTGCCACCATGCTCGATGGAGAAAGTCACCTCTTCGCCGTGTCGCTGGCCATAGTACGCTGAGAACTTCCTCGCGAACAACTTGAGGCTCTGGTTCGCCGTGACTGGCGTCCAGGTCGCGTCGATCAGCCACGGAGCCTCGGCGACGACCCGCTGGAGTACAGCCTCCTCCCCACCCTCTTGAAGTACATTCTCCAGCTTTCGGATCGCCCTGACGCGCTCGTATGCGATCTGCGCGTACGAGGCCATCTCCGCGATTCTTGTCTTTGAGAACAGATCCAGCAGGGAGTCGATCCCGCCTTCATCGCCGAACATCTCCTGGTTGAAGGACTCGAAGGCGTCCATGAGCGCCTTGTGCGGGGCGACGGAGAGGACGACCTGAACGAGGCCATCCACATACTCCTGGTCACTGAGTTCGTCTTCCGCGGCGAAGCGGCCGATCTGCTTACCGAAGTCCAGAGCCGTGGAAACGATGTCACTATCGGCGAAGCGGCCCTTGGCCTTTTCTTCCAGCCCAGACACCTCCAAGAAGAGCTGCTCGACCCTCTTTCGCCGAGGCTTGCGGGAAGCCGCCGCGATCCTTCTGATCCACTCAGCACCCCACTCTCGAAGGGCTCGCCCGTAGTCGGATTCCCACAGAATGTCCTGTCGGTCCGTGGTAACGAGGTCTTCCCCTTCATCCTCGTCTAGCCATTCGGCGTGGATCTCGCCTACGAGGTAGGAACGCAGCGTGAACTCGCCGGTGAACCCTGCGGCCTGGCCGAAAGCCCTGGTTGTGGCCACAATCTTCCCACGAGCATAGATACGGACGCCAGCCATTTCCTCATTCTTGTAGGCGCCCTTGGCTAGTCCCATCCAACCCGAGACCGGAAGCTCACGCTGTTGACTCGAAAGTGGCACCGGTTCCTCGGACACGTCGACCCTCGTGCCTTCCATGAGCGGAATCTCAAGAGCTCCGATCTCAAACGGCGGATTCTCCGTGGGATTCCGTGTGTCTTCGACGCTGACCTTGAAGTCAGGCTGGCGGAGGCCGAATCGTCGCGCCATCTGCCGATGGAACGTCTCTTGATTTGGAACCCGCTTCGGCAGGAAGTCGATCAACCGGACTGTCGTCCCCGGCTTGGGCCGATACGTCCGATCCTGGTCACCTACTTCCATCGGGACCGGCGTATCCTCGTCGGCCAGGATCCGGTCGTAGGGCATGACGAAGTGGGAGACCGGGTAGCCACGGTCCGTCTTTTCGCCTCCGGCGGAGAGGATTTCAATACGCTTGCAGATACCGAACGGAGCTAGCTTGCCGATGCCCTTCCGCCCCATCACCGAGCGTTGTTTCCGCCTGGAACGATTGCCCTGAGTCGGGTCGGCCCGACGATCCTTCCCGACCCGCAGAAAGTGCCCGTTGGCCTCTGTCGGGGTCATTCCGTGCCCGTCGTCCACGACTTCGATCACATGGCCGTAGCCTTCCACCTCGCCTGTTTCCAGGTTCTTGCGCGCCAGAAGGGTCGCGAGCGGGACTCGAACCACGACATTCTCGGCGTCCGCGTCGTACGCATTGGCCACGAGTTCGGCGACAACCGCGCTCACGCGGTCGTACAGGCGGACCCCGAGCTTGTCCACCGTCATGCGTGAAATCCGCATGATGTACCGATCCGATCCCGTGCGGTCAGTCATTTCGGGTCATGTCCGAGTGGGTCGAAAGACCGCGGCACCAAGGAGCCTGCGGGCCACGCGGCGAGAATCTAGCGCATCCCGTTCTTCCGGACACCAGAGCGGCGTCGCTCGAATCCCGAGCGCCACGGGTCAAATCACATCTCGCGAGGGACTCACCCGGCCCCTGGCCGTGGCCCCCCAGCCTCATTCGTACTCCGTGCGGTTCCCGCGGCGAAGCAGGTAGTCCGGGCTGACGGCCTTCAGCTTGACCCGGTCCCTGGGCAGGCGCCGGTCCTCGCGCTCCCGCTTCGGCGCGATGACGATGCCTTCCCGCATGTGAGATCCCGAGATCGTGTCGGGGCCGTCTCGGTGCTCGGCGACCAGTTCCTCGCTGAACGGCGCCGTCGCGAGTTCCGGCACGCGTTCGAGACCCCAGGCGTCGGTGATCCGCTGGAACGCATCGTGGTCCAGGAACGAGCCGGTCGCCGGCGTCCCGACGAACACATCGAAGACCCGGAGCGAAGGAGGCGCCACGCCGTAGTGGAGGTCCTGAACGCCGCGGCCGAAGATCTCGGCCATGATGTGGACGGGCTGCTCCGCGCCCTCCTCGACCCGGCGCCAGACGCCCGTGTCACGCAACTGCTCCTTCCACGTTCGCAGGTACAGGTTGGTCCGGTTCTCCTCGGCGTCCGTGAAGGCCAGACCCTTGGCGCCCAATCCCTTCGACGCGACCAGCACGTTGCCGTTCGGCAGTCCTTCCGGGAGGCCGGCGGCCCAGGGCGCCGGAACGTGGCTGAAGCAGGCGTAGGTTCCGTGCAGCTTCTCCGTGACCACGACGGTCTCCCCAGGCACCAAAGCGTCCGGGTACTTCTGAATGTTCTCGATGTCGTAGGAAACGAGGAAGCCGCCCACGGCCGTCACCTGGCCCGACATCGAGGTCGGCACTCGCGGCACGTACTTCGTGATGCCGTGCCGCGCCCCTACGTCTTCGCCGACCGCCGCGTCCGCGTCGGCCTCGAACACGAGACCCTGCGAGAGCTCGCCGCGCAGCCTGACCGGCCGCACGCGGTCGCCCTTCTTGCCGCCGAGCCGGCCCTTGCCGGCGTCCTCGTCCCACAGGGACATTCGCCGCAGCAACGCCTCCGGAACGATCGCGTTCTCCGGGATGTAGACGACCCGCTGGCCGGCCCGGTACTTGCCCTTGGGCACGACGGCCCGATAGCCGCCCACCCGGGCGAGTTCCAGGCGGTCGGCGTTGGGGTGTTCCTCCACCGCGTCGAGCAGCACCACGGGAACCTCGAACACGCTCATGGCGCGCCGCCTTCGGCGCCTTCGGGGAGTGCGCCGAACGGAGCGGACGCCCTGGCGTGATCGGCCGGGACTCCCGCGGCCTCATCGCGGGCGCCGGACGTGCGCAGCCACTTCGGCGGCCCGTCGACGGACTTCAACCGTATCGACGGCAGCTTCCTGAGTCGCTGATTCATCGGATCGACCTCGATGCCCAGCGACTCCAGCGCGGTCACTCCCAGCAGCGGTTCCGTGCCTTCTTCTCCAAAGAGGATCGTGGCGCCGACGATCTCCTCCATGAACTCCAACTGGGCAACTGCTATGTCCATGTCGACCTGGCGACCGTCGGCCAACTCGTAAGTCCGCCGGCCTCGGGGCCGCAGACCGATCTGCTCCAGCCGCTCCCGCGGTATGAGGCAGTCGATTGCGCCCGTGTCGACCAGGAACCGTCCTTCCCAGCTCCGGGCGATGTCGGCGGGATTGCGAACGGTGACCTGAACGTGGGTGAGTCCCATCTTGATGCGTTCCTTTCTCATTGGTTCGGTCCCCTCCGACGTTGTTGATTCAGTCCATCCGGGCGCCCGTCGACGGACGCTCGGGCCGGCTCGCGGGCGGCGCGACATCGCGCCGCCCGGGCGTCTCGGTTTCGGCCGCCTCGATCAACGAACCCAGCGACACGTCAAACTGCGCTCTCGTTCGCTCGCTGGCAAGCAGCTTGTGGAACGGGTCGCGGACGCGCAACAGCTCGGGCGTCGTGCCCGCGCAGTCGAGTACGACGTAGAGCCAGTAGCCGCCGCCTAGCTTGCACGCCTGCGCCCATTCGTTCGCCTGGATCGGGACCCCGGCCCGACCGGCCCGGCCCTTGACTTCGATGCACCGCTGCTCGCCGCTCGGGAGGGTGGAGAGCAGGTCAAACCCGGGCCAGTCCGGCAACCCTGCGGCACGGGCAAGGGCGGGCTTGGAGACGTCTTGAACGGTGGCGTTTCGGGATCGCTCCCGTTCGACGGCGATGCGGACGGCGAGCTCTTCCACCGCCTCGTCGAGCTGCTCGGCACTGGCGGCAGGCCCTGCATCCTCCGGGCGAACGACGAGTGCGTGAAGCAGGAAACGGTAGCCGCCCGGAAGGATCCGTCGCGGCTCTGCCTCGATCCGCTCCACAGCGAGCTGGCGTTCGGTCGACAGCCGTTTCTGTTCCGCCTTGACCGCCTCCAGCTCCTCGCCTCCGCGGTCGGCCGTGCCTCGACCTCTCCGAACGAGCTTTGCCCGCAGCAACGCCAGTTCGGACGCCCGGAGATCGAAGCCAACAGCGGAGCGCCGCCGGAGTTCAGGCAAGTCCGCTTCCCGCTCTCCCTGCAGATTCCCTGTCAGTTCCCCGAGAAGGACGCCGAGGGAGGAACCGGCTCGGGCCCGGAGGTCGAGCGCCCGAGGCGCCAGCGGCGCCATTCCTGGCGCGAGCCCAGTCGGAGTGAGCAACAGGACTCTCTCTACGGGGCACTGCTCGGATGGCTCCTCGGCCCGCTGCTGCAAAGCGACGAGACGCCGCTCCACCACCCGGCGCCCGGCGCTTCGACCAGGGGCAGCTTCCTGCTCGACCCACAGCTCGGCCAAGTGAAGCAGGTAGGGCTCTTCGGCCATCGAGTCGACGAAGATCGCTCCCCGAACTGCGTCGTTCATGAATTGCGAGCGAATCTCCTCGCACAGGGCGTCGAACAGCGGTTCCCCGGGGTGAAGCCAGATTCCGGAGTCTTCATCCTGCGGCCGGCGAACCGTCAACCACTCGCGCGCGTCGGCGGGATAGGCGTCGAGCGCCGGTAGCAACGCATCGAGAGCGCCGGATCGGCGAGGCGTCAACGTAAAGCGGTCGTCCAGGTCACCGTGAATGTCGAGATCGAGGAGTCGAGCGCCCCGCTCGACCAAGCGCCGCACATGCGCGGGAAGCAGATGCAGGTAGCGCTCCCTCTCCACTTCGGGACGCAGATCCTCCCCGGTCACCGCGGCCTCAGACAGGCCGTAGATGTCCGCGTCCCGTTCGTCGATCCGTTTCACCCGGGAAGTGTCAAGGGCCTGCTCGACCCGCTCGACTGCCCGCCGCTCGCCCTCTTCGCTCGTCGCGCGGGCCATGAACCGGGTCAGAGACTCGCCCTCGAACAGGCGGCCGACCACATCGAACACCTTGTCGGATGAGAGCTCCTCCCGAATCGCCTCGAGCTTGTCCAGAAGCACCCGCAACACCCTGCCCTCGCGGGTGCTGCCCGCGACGAGATTGAAGATCCGGACTTCGGACCGCTGGCGGTAGCGGTGGATCCGGCCCATCCGCTGCTCCAGCCGCGCCGGGTTCCAGGGGATGTCGTAGTTGACCATCAGCCGGCAGAACTGCAGGTTGATGCCCTCGCCGGCCGCATCGGTGGCGACCATGTAGCGCGCACCGTTCGACCGCCGGAAGGCCCCCACCTGACGGTCCCGCTCCCTCCAGTCCATGCCGCCGTGGATCTGTGCCGTGTGGCCCCTGTAGCCAAGCCCTTCCAAGCGCCGCACCAAGTGATCCACGGTGTCCCGGTGTTCGCTGAAGATGAGCCACTTCTCATCCTTCCAGTCGGGATCCTCCAGCACCTGACGGAGCTGCTCGAACTTGGTTTCCGTGCCGGAGGCGATCAGCCGGCGTGCCTGCCCAGCCAGGTCTTCGACCTGCGCCGCCTCCCGCCGCAACTCCTCCGCGCTGACCATGGTGACCGCCCCGAGGACGGCGTCCTCGTAGGCCTCGTTGCCCTCGGCCCAGCCGTCCGCGGCCATGTCGTCGTCCGCCGCCGTGTCGTCGAAGTAGTCATGGCGGTGCCGCTCGCTCAGGCGGCGCTGTCTCTGCAGTAGCAACTCGGCGGTGAGTTCGCCGTTCTCGATCGCCTCCGCGGTCCGCGTCAGCTTCTCGATGCGCCGTTCGAACGAACGGAGCAGAGCCCAGGTCGAGCTGGCTAGCCGTCGCTGGAACACGGTCTTTGCGAGTTCGACAGCGGGCTGATTGTCCAAGGCGCGGCCGTAGTACTCGTCGAGGTAGTGCGTGGTCCGGTCGTAGAGGCTCTGCTCGCCGTTCTCGCCTTCGCTCAGGCGGTAGCTGAAGGTGTCGCACACTCGCGGCGGATAGAGCGGTCCACCGTCCAAGCCGGTCATCTCCTCCTTCGTGCGACGAAGGAAGTGCCGGTCGCGTGTGGACCGCGAAGCCCGGCGAACGGCCTCCACCGCGCCGAAGGCGTGGGCGTCGAGCAATCGCCACAGCCATGCGTACGGAAGGCTCTTCCCCATGTGCGGCGTGGCGGTAAGAAGCAGGAGATGACGGGCCGACCAGCCAAGACCGCCGAACCTGCCTTCCCGGCCCGCGCCGACCGCCAGTGCTTCCGCCAGCTTGTAGCGGCGGGTCCTGTCTATGCGGTTGCCCCTCGCGTGGACGCTCAGCTTGTGCGCCTCGTCGAAAACGACCAGGTCGTAGCCGCGACCGGCCCGCCGGAGAACGTCGAACATCGTGTCGCCGGCCAGCGTGTCCAGCGACACGATCACGCGGTCCCCGCCGGCGCCGCGGAACGGATTCTCCGTCCTCACGTCGGTGCCGGCGACGATGCGGAAGTCCAGCCGAAAGAGGTTCCACAGCTCGCGCTGCCAGTTGCCGACCAAGCCGGCGGGAGGAACGATCAACACGCGGTCGAGCCGCTCTCTCGACATCATCTCGCGGACGTAGAGGCCGGTCATGATCGTCTTGCCGGCACCGGCATCGTCGGCGAGCAGGAAGCGGAGCGGATCCTGCTTCAGCATCCGCTCGTAGACCGCGAAGCGCTGGTGCAGCAGCGGATCGATGCGCGACGTCTCGATCGCAAACGCCGGGTTGAACTGCCGCCCGAACGACAGCCGGAGCGCGTCCGCCACCGCGAGCACCGCCTCCGGATCGCCCGCGAAATCCAGGCCAACGCCCGCGCGCGCCGCCGGACGCAGCGTTCGCATGGGCCGCGCTTCGGACGCCTCAGCCGCGGCCTCCTGCTGGAGTTGCGCCAGCTTCTCGACCGCGAGCCGCCGGGGACGCGATTGTCCGGACTCCCAACGGTGGACGGTAATCGTCGAAACGCCCAGCCGATCGGCGAACTGTTCCTGGGTCAGCCCGAGCCGGCCGCGAAGGCGGCGTACCTCGGCCTCGATGTCGACCCGGGTTCCTTCTTGAAGAGTGAACGTCGCCACGGCGACGCACTCTACTACAGAGTGTCCGTGGGGTCGAACATGGTGCCTATCAAATGTTATGTCTCTGACGTTCGTCAGCGTACCGCGACTGAAACGGGGAGGAGCCGGCCTCTGGCCGGCACGTGTCTCTGGCCGCCTTCGGCGGCAGCCGGCGGGGACGCCGGCGCACCCAGTCCCGGAGTGCCGGCGGGGATGCGGCGCACCCGGTAATACTCTACGGCTCCAGCCATACAGAAGAGGTGTCCCGATGCCGAAGCGGTTCCAGTACCTGCTCGCTGCCACAGTCGCGGCTCAGATCCTGAGCGTCCCAATCGCAAGCGCCCAGTCCGAGCCCTTCGTCCCGGTCACCGACGAGATGCTCGTGAACCCGGCGCCGGAGGACTGGCTCATGTGGCGGCGCACGGCGAACGGCTGGGGCTACAGCCCGCTCGACCAGATCACGCCGGACAACGTCGGCGATCTCCGCATGGTCTGGACCCGCTCGCTCAACGACGGCAGCCAGACGGGCACGCCCCTCGCCTACCGGGGCGTGATGTACATGCCGAATCCGAACGACGTGATCCAGGCGCTCGATGCAGCGACCGGCGACCTGATCTGGGAACACCGCCGCAAGGTCCCCGACGACGCCAGTGAGTACCTCGGGACCTTCCTGTCCGCAAACAACCGGAACATCGCGATCTACGCCAACCTGATCATCGACGCCAGCGTCGACGACCACATCTTCGCGCTCGACGCGGAGACCGGGAAGATGGTCTGGGAGACGATGGTCCTCGACTACCGCACCCACCCCGCGATCCAGGGCGCGGGACCGATCATCGGCAACGGCAAGGCGTTCTCGGGCCGGAGCTGCTCGCCGCGCGGCGGGCCCGACGCCTGCGTGATCACCGCCCACGACGCGCTGACCGGCGAGGAGGTGTGGCGGCGCCGCACGATCCCCGCCCCGGGTGAGCCGGGCAACGAGACCTGGGGCGACGTGCCCTTCGAGGAACGGGCTCACGTCGGCTCCTGGATGCCGCCGAGCTACGACCCGGGACTCAACCTGCTCTTCGCCGGCACGTCGGTCACCGCGCCGGCGCCCAAGTTCATGCTCGGCGGCACGGACAAGACGCACCTCTACCACAACTCGACGCTCGCTCTCGACGGCGACACCGGCGAGATCGTCTGGCACTACCAGCACATGAACGACCACTGGATCTGGACCATCCGTTCGAACGCGTGATCGTCGACACCGCGGTGGCGCCGGACCCGGACGAGGTGGCCTGGATCAATCCGAACATCGAACCCGGCGAGGTCCGCAAGGTGATCACCGGCATCCCCGGCAAGACCGCTCTCGTCTACTCCATCGACCGGGAAACCGGCGAGTTCCTCTGGGCGCGACCGACCGTCTACCAGAACGTGATCCAGAGCATCGACGGCGAGACCGGCAAGGCGACCGAGAACCCGGAGGTCATCTTCAACGCGCTGGAAGAAGAGCGGCTGATTTGCCCCAACATGCACGGCGGCAAGGACTGGGAAGCCGGCGCCTACAGCCCGGAGACGAACACGCTGTACTACCCGCTGCGGAACATGTGCATGCCGACGCTGACGACGACCGACCCGAGCGCCTCCCACACGATCTACGCCCTGAGCGTCCGCCACGAACTGGCGCCGGGCACGGAGAACCTCGGCACCGTCTACGCGATCTCGGCCGAGACGGGCAGGACCGTCTGGCTCCACGAGCAGCGCGCGTCGACGACGTCACTGGTGGCCACCGGCGGCGGACTGCTGTTCGGAGGCGACGTGAACGGCCGTTTCAAGGCCTACAGCCAGGAGACGGGCGAGGTGCTGTGGGAGGTCAACCTCGGCGCGCCGGTCACCGGTTATCCGATCACCTACGCCGTCGACGGCACGCAGTACGTGGCGGTGAGTACCGGCATCTCGGCGACCACGTCGAGCTTTCTGCGGCTTACGCCGGAGCTCAAGCCGGGCTTTGCGAACAACCTGTTCGTGTTTGCGCTGGAGTACGCCGGGCCGTAGGCGGCACAGAATGGTCGCCGCTTCGCGGCGCGTGTCTGGTCGGAAAGCCGGCCAGAAGGCCGGCGCACCCAGTGTTTGCCGGCGCACCCGGTGTTTGCTAGCGGAACGAGAACGAGGCGCCCAGGAGCACCTGCCGCGGCGAACCCGGATCCGCCGACTCCGCCCGCGAGGTGTCGCCGTTCCAGTAGTACTCCTCGTCGAGCAGGTTGTGCGCCGACAGGGTGAGGCGGACCAGGTCGTTCAGCCACCACGACACGGCGGCGTCCAGCAGCGTGTAGGGGTCGAATTCGAACGTGTTGCCCTGATCGACCGCCACGTCGCCGACGTGCTTGACGTCGACGCGGACCTTCCAGGCGTCGGCAGGTGAGAACTCGATGCCGCCGTTCAGGACCTGGTCCGGCGCGATCGGCAGGCGGTTGCCGGACAGGTCGGTGACGCCGCCGGAGCTCTCGATCCGGAAGTCGCCGAAGCGGTTGTCGTACAGGGCCGCGTTCGCGTACAGGGCAAACCGCGACGACGCCGCATAGCGCGCGCCCAGCTCGAACCCCGTGTACTCGTGCTCGCCCGCGTTCGTCGGGACGAAGAACGGTCCCTGCCGGACACTGTGCACGATGCCGGCGCGCGTCATGTCGAACCAGGTGCCCTCGAGCGAGAGCCGGCCGTCGAGAAGGCTGCTCTTGATCCCGACCTCGAAGTTGTCGATGTCCTCCGGGTTGAGCTCGATCTCGTCGTCGCCGGGTCGAAGGCCGCTCGGACGGCGCGGCGGCAGGAACGCCTCGGAGTACTGCGCGTAGAGGTTCACGCTGGCGCGGGCGCCGTCGGGCAGCAGCTTCACGATCGCGCCGAGCTTCGGGCTGAAAGCGTCGAAGCTGTCTTCCACCACGGGGTCGCCGCCCCGGAAGGTCAACGTGTTCTCGAGATCCAGCCGGTCGTAGCGGCCGCCGGCCGTCAACATCAGCCGATCCGTCGGCTCGACATTGAACTGGCCGAAGAAGCCGGTGACGCCGAGGTTGTAGTCGTTGCCGCCGAACCGGAAGAACTCCCACTCGGACCGGGCCGGGTGGACGGGATTCAGGTAGTCGAGCGGCCAGCCGAAGGTGTCGGCGTCCGTGTACATCAGGTTGCCGGCGCCGAAGCCGGTGGTCCGCTCGTACGAACCGCCGACCATCAGGGACATGTCGACGTCACCGGCCGACAGGTCGCTCTCGATGCGCGATTCGCCGTAGAAGATGTCCTCGTCCGTCTGCAGTTCGAACGGATACTGGGTGAGCGTGTTGGCGGCCAGGTCGAACGGCGCGCCGGTGATGTCGCCCGAGTCGATGAACTTGTACTGAATCTCGCGGAAGCCCAGCACGTTGACCCACCCAACCCGGTCCGTGAACTGCCGCGTGTAGTTGGCCGTGAAGCGATCTTCCTTCTGCCGGTAGTTCGTGCCGGGAACGTTCAGGTCAGACAACCGGTCGAAGCGCGGATCGATGTCGCTCAGGAAGCGGCCCCCGATGACGGGAACGTTCGTCGGCAGGCTCTGAGCGGACCTGACCCGGTTCACGCTCACCTTGCCGAACGACTTCGCGTCGGCCACGAAGGTGAGCTTGCCGAAGATCGACGTCTGGTCGACTTCGAAGTCCGACGTCCCGGTGTAGAAGCCCGTGTTCTGCTCGCTCGACGCGGACACGAAGTAGCCGCCCCAGTCGCCGACCGGGCCCGACCCCCGGGCCGCTCCCTTGAAGTAGTCGAAGTCGCCGCCGGTCACATCGAGCCCATAGCGGGTCTCGGCCGTCGGCTCGCCCGTGCGGACGTTCACCGCGCCGCCGATGGCGGTCCTGCCGTAGAGCGCGGAGTTCGGCCCGCGCACGACCTCGATGCTGTCGGCGTCGTGAATCGGCAGGTTGATGACCCGCGAGCTGTTCCGCGAGTCCGTCTGCGGCACGCCGTCGACGAGCAGCAGCGTGTTCGTGAACTCGTTGCCGCCGCGCGGGAGCCCGCGCAGCATGACGGACTCGAACGAACCCGCCTGGGTGCTCACGATCACGCCGGGAACGTGGGAGATCGCCTGCGTCAGCCGCTGGTCTCCCCGCTCGTCGATCGCCGACCGCTCGACGATGTCTGCCTGCGCCGCGATCTCGCCGACGCTAAGCGGCGCCTTGCTCGCCGTGACCTGGACGCGTTCCAGAAAGTTCGGCGTGGCGGCCAGCTCGACGGTCACGGTTGCTGCGGAGCCCGCGGCCACCTGGACGTCCGGGACCTGCAACTCGAGGTAGCCGGGCGCCCGAACGGTCAGCGTCGCGGCGCCAGCCGGCACGCCCGTGATCTCGAAGCGGCCGACCGCGTTGGTCGTCGCGGAGGCCGCCGCCCCCTCGACCTGGACGAGCGCCTCGGCAACGGCGCGCCCGTCTTCGCCCGCAACGACCGTACCGGTGATCGAACCGGCTTCCTGGGCGCCCGCCTGGACGTGCAGGCCGAAGCAAAGACCAAGGAACAGCCCGGCGACGACCTGCCGCCTGGGCGAGGAGACGAGGCTAGTCGGTTCGGGGCCGCTCATCGTGCTCACACCTCCAACCCGTGGATCGTTGGGAGCTGCCGCGCCTTTCCCCAAGGCTCCAGTCGAGGTCAGCGCGCCAAAGGGCCGCTTACCCTACGGAGGCATCCGCTCAACCGCAACTCCCTCCAACAACTTGGAGTCCGCGGCCAGCTCCCGGTCGCCGGCCGGGTACCCGTTCGCGCTCAACAGGAAGGCGACGATGTCGATGTACGGCTGGTCGCCGAGCGTCCCCGGCTCTTCCGGCGGCATGGTCGACTCGATGCTCTCGTAGATGTCGGCCACCTTGAGCCCGCGCCAGCGGAATCGGAACGCCACCCCGGTCAGGCCCGGCGCCATCTCATCACCCCGCAGCTCCTCGCCGTGGCACTCGGCGCAGTGCGCGTCGTAGGCGGCCCGGCCGCGCGCGGCTTGCGCCTCGGTGAAGATGCCGTCGAGAACGGAGGTCGGCGGAGCGGCTGGCGCCGGCTCTGGCGCTGCGCGGGGCGGCACCCCGGCGGGTGCGGACAGCGGCGCCGCAACCCCGGCCATCGAGCAGGCCAGCGCGGACATCAGGAACGGAACCGCGATGACCAGGAGCTTGCGCGGCGGCAACTGGGTGCGCCGGCGTCCCCGCCGGCATCCGGCGCGGAGCGGCGGCCTCTGATGCGTCTGCCGGGGAGCGCACGTTGCCAAGCTGATCGCCAGCCTCTTCCTCATGGCAGGCCACCAGACCGCAGCATCTCCCAGAAGCCTCGCGGGGTCTCGATCCGCAGGCCCCCGGGCGCTCCGGTCCCGAGCAGATCCTTGTCCCCAGTCACCACGACATCTGTTTCGCCGACGAGAGCGGCGGCCACGATCCACCGATCGTCCGGATCGACAGTCGGCCAGCGCGCCGGCTCGGCCGGAGCCACGATGTCGGAATGCTCCCGAACGAACGCGACGACCTCCGCGACTTGCGGTGCCGGCATGAGGAGTTTCTCCGCGAGAGTCCGTTCGAGTTCCTGCAGGACTGTCTCGCCAACGAGAAGCTGATGTTCGGCGAGCACGACCTGGAGGATGTCGAAGCAGAACCCCCGAGTGGCGAATGCAGCCACCAGGACGTTCGTGTCGAGGAGCACCCTCACGAAACTTCTTCGAACACATCCTCATCGGTCAACCAACCACGGGCCTCGGCGAACGGCGCAACGCGGCGGCGCAGTTCATCGAGACGTGCGACCGCGAGTTGGCGGCGTACAGCCTCCCGCACGAACGCGCTCTTGCCGACGCCCGTTCTCACCGCAAGCTCGCGGAGTTGGGTGTCGAGTTGATCGTCGATACGGATCGTCAGAGTAGCCATGTCTTACAATGTACTACGCCTTGGCCCTGCCGGTAAAGTCAGGACTTCTTCGATCATGCTCCCGTCCTCTTCACCAAGCGCGGGCCGCATGGGAAGCTACCAAGGGAGCCGGCCTGACGGCCGGCGCGTCTTCCGGGCCGCCTCCGGCGGCAGCCGGCGGGAACCCGTGTGGCGCGATCTCGCGCCACACGCGAACCAGTCCGTGCGCCCGTCCTCGGGAGCACGGATGGCACGCCGGCGCACCCAGTGTGGTTTATCCTCTACTGACCCATGGTTCATAGAGCGTCCCGCTTGTTCCTGACGACGCTGGCGATCGCCGCCTGCGGCTCTACGGCCCCACTATGGGCCGCCGCGGCCGAACCGGCGCCTGCCGTCGACTTCCAGCGCGACGTCCGGCCGATCCTCTCCGACAACTGCTTCGCCTGCCACGGTCCCGACGAGGCGACCCGCGAAGCGGACCTCCGGCTCGACACCCGCGATGGAGCGTTCAGCCCGCGGCCTCCAGCGGGCCGAAGCAACCGGCCGCGCGATCCCGCCGTCGTCCCAGGAGATATCGACGCGAGCCTGCTGGTCGAGCGCATCAACCACACGGACCCACTACGGCGAATGCCGCCGGAGGTGTCGCAGAAGGCACTTTCCGGCGAGCAGGTCGAGACCCTGACCCGCTGGATCGAGCAGGGCGCGCCCTGGGACGAGCACTGGTCGTTCGCGGCGATCGATCGGCCGACGCCGCCTGATGTCGACGACGAGGCCTGGGCGCGCGATCCGCTGGACCGCTTCATCCTGGCGCGGCTCGAAACGGAGGAACTCACCCCGGCCGAGGCGGCCGACCGCCGCACGCTGGCCCGCCGCGTCGCCCTCGACCTGACCGGGCTGCCGCCCGACCCGGGCACCCTCGCGACCTTCCTCGGCGACACCGAGGACGGCGCTTACGAGCGGCTCGTCGACCGTCTCCTCGCCTCGCCTCACTGGGGCGAGCACCGCGCCCGCTACTGGCTGGACGCGGCGCGCTACGGCGACACCCACGGCATCCACATCGACAACTACCGCGAGATGTACGCCTACCGCGACTGGGTGATCAAGGCGTTCAACCGGAACCAGCCGTTCGACGACTTCACGCTCGACCAGATCGCCGGCGACCTGCTGCCGGAACCGACTCTCGACCAGTTGATCGCCACCGGGTTCCAGCGCAACAACATCACGACGAACGAGGGCGGCGTGGTGATCGAGGAGTACGAGGCGATCTACGCCAAGGACCGGGCCGAAACGATCGGCAGCGTGTTCATGGGCCTGACCGTCGGCTGCGCGACCTGCCACGACCACAAGTTCGACCCGATCAGCCAGCGCGAGTTCTACGCGCTCACGGCGTTCTTCCGCAACACGACGCAGTACGTGATGGACGGCAACATCTCCGACCCGCCGCCGACCCTGGTCGTGCCGCGCGACGACGACCGGGACACCTGGTACCGGTTGCGCGAGGAAGTCGGCGAGATCGAGGACGCGCTGGCGGAGAGACTCGGCGAGGTCGAGCCGGCCTTCGCCGAGTGGCTGGCGAGCGACGCGCACCGCGCACTCGACGCGCCGCTCGGCGCCGACGCCGAGCTTCTCCGTCTCGATCTCGACGGGGACGTCGAACCCGCCGTGATCATCGACGGCCAGCGAAAGCCGATCTCGCTTCATGGCGAGGTCCGCACCGAGCCCGGCCCCAACGGTCTGCCGGCCCTGCTGTTCGACGACAAGGCGTCGGCCGAACTGCCGCCGCTCGAGATCGGGACCGACACGCCCTTCTCGCTCGCGATGTGGATCTACATGCCCAAGGCCGAGGGCAGCTACACCGTCGCCAGCCAGAGCGACCCCCACGACGCCGACCGCGGCTGGCAGGTCACGCTCGGCGCGCGCGAGCTGAGTTTTCGGCTCAGGGGCGATCGTGCCGGCCCGGGCAGAGGGGCGACGAGCATCTCGATCAACCCGAACAACACGCAGCGCCTGACACCCGGCGAGTGGACTCACGTCGTCTTGACCCACGACGGCTCCGGCGAGCGCGGCGGGCTGCACATCTACCGCGACGGCGACCGGGTCCCCGAACAGGGCAGCGAGTTCTTCACCAGGGTCGAAGGCAGCATCCTCACCGACCGGCCGTTCTACCTCGGCCGCCGCGATCGGCGAACGGAGGGCAGCGCCCAGTACTTCTCCGGCGGCGGCATCGCCGACGTGCGCGTCTTCGATCGCGTCCTCTCGGTTGAGGAGGCCTCGGTTCTCTCGAATTGGAGCGCTATCCGGACCGCCGCCGCGAAGGCCCTCGAAGAGCTGACCGCCGATGAGCGCCGGAGCCTCCTGCTGAGCTACGCGAACACGAACGACGAGGAGTACCGCCGGCTCTCCGCGCGCAGACTCGAGATCGACGCCGAATGGCGGGAGCTGCGCCGCCACGGCACGGTGACCCACGTCATGCAGGAGCTTCCCGGCAGCGAAGCAGCGGCGCACGTCCTCTACAGGGGCATGTACGACCAGCCGCGCGAGCGCGTCCTCGCGGGGACCCCCGCCGCCTTGCCGCCGATGCCGGAGGACCTCCCCCGCAACCGGCTGGGCCTCGCCCACTGGCTGGTCGACGAGACGAACCCGCTGATGGCCCGCGTCACCGTGAACCGCTTCTGGCAGCAGGTGTTCGGCACCGGGCTCGTCACCACGAGCGAGGACTTCGGCGCTCAGGGCGACGTGCCGTCGCACCCCGAGCTCTTCGACTACCTGGCGACGGAGTTCCGCGACTCGGGCTGGGACGTCAAGGGCTTCTTCCGCCGGCTGGTCACGTCGTCGACCTATCGGCAGGCCGCCACCCTGACGCCGGACAAGCTGGAGCAGGACCCGGACAACCGTCTGCTCTCGCGCGGCCCACGCTTCCGGATGGACGCGGAGATGGTCCGGGACACGGCGCTCGCCGCCAGCGGCCTCCTCGTGCGCACGATCGGCGGACCCAGCGTCAAGCCGTACCAGCCGGAAGGGCACTGGGAACGGGTGGCGATGAACTCGAGCAACACGGCCCGCTACCGGAGAGACTCGGGGGACAAGCTCTACCGGCGCAGTCTCTACACGTTCTGGAAGCGCGCCGCGCCGCCGCCGTCGATGACGATCTTCGATGCCGGCAACCGCGAGCATTCGGTCGTCCGCCGCGAGCGGACGAACACGCCGCTCCAGGCGCTTGTCACGATGAACGACACCCAGTTCGTCGAGGCGTCGCGCTACCTGGCGCAGCGGGCGATGCGGGAAGCCGGGGACGACTTCGACCGCCGGCTCGACTACGTCACGACCCGGCTCCTGTCCCGGCCCTTCGACGACTCCGAGAGGGCTGTCGCCCGCCGGACGTACGACGGCCTGATCGACCTCTACCGCGCCGATCAGGCGGCAGCCAGCGAGCTCGTCGACGTCGGCGAGTCGGCCCACGACGCCGCATTGGCCGCCGACGAGTCGGCGGCGTGGACAATGCTGGCAAGCCAATTGATGAACCTGGACGAGGCCCTGAACAAGTAGCTGCTGCGAGGAGCCGAAGATGGACCCACTCAAGGAAACCGTTCGAGCCGAAACGAGGCGACAGTTCTTCGGCACCGCCGCTCGCGGCATCGGCGGCCTGGCGCTGGCCAGCCTGTTCGCCGAGGACGCCTTCGCCCTCCCCGCTGCCAGGGACCGGTTCGGCGGCCTGCCCGATCTGCCGCACTTCGCGCCGAAGGCGAAGCAGTGCATCTACCTCCACATGATGGGCGCGCCCCCGCAGATGGACCTGCTCGACTACAAGCCGAAGATGAAGGAGTACTTCGACCAGGACCTGCCCGACTCGATCCGCCAGGGGCAGCGCCTGACGACAATGACCTCCGGGCAGTCGCGCTTCCCGATCGCACCGTCCGTCTTCGAGTTCTCGCAGCACGGCGGGAACGGCGCCTGGTTCTCCGAGCTCCTGCCCCACACGGCGAGCATGGCGGACGACATCGCGATCATCCGCTCGATGCACACGGACGCGATCAACCACGAGCCGGGAATCACCTTCATCCAGACCGGCCAGCAGATCCCGGGCCGGCCGTGCATCGGATCCTGGTTCGCCTACGGCCTCGGCAGCATGAACGAGGACCTGCCGACCTTCGTCGTGATGAACGCGGAGCGCAGCCATCCCGCGGCGGGCCTCCAGGCAATCTCGGCGAAGCTCTGGAGCGCCGGATTCCTGTCACCTGAGCACGCCGGCGTCGGCCTCCAGACCGGCGACGAACCCGTGCTCTACCTCAAGGACCCGCAGGGCGTGTCGCCCGCCGTCCGCCGACGCGTGCTCGACGGGATGAGCGAGCTGAACCAACTGCGCCACGCGCAGGTCGGCGATCCGGAGACCCTGGCCCGGATCGAGCAGTACGAGATGGCCTTCCGCATGCAGTCGTCGGTCCCCGAGATGGCCGATCTGGCGAGCGAGCCCGAGAGCACGTGGGAACGCTGGGGCGAGGAAGCGCGGCAGCCCGGCAAGTTCCAGAACGCGGCCCTGATGGCGCGACGCCTGGTCGAACGCGGGGTCCGATTCGTCCAGATCTACCACCGGGGCTGGGACGTCCACCGCGTCCTGCCGACCGTGCTGCCGGCGCAGGCCCGCGACGTCGACCGGGCGGCCTGGGCCCTGATTCAGGACCTGAAGGAGCGCGGCCTGTTCGACGAAACCCTGGTCATCTGGGGCGGCGAGTTCGGCCGCACGATCTACTCGCAGGGAGCCCTCACCGCCGACGACTACGGCCGCGACCACCATCCCCGCTGCTACAGCATCTGGATGGCCGGCGGCGGTGTGAAGGGCGGCGTCGTCCACGGCGAGACGGACGACTTCTCGTACAACATCGTCAAGGATCCGGTCCACGTCCACGACTTCCAGGCGACGGTGCTCCACCTGTTCGGCATCGACCACGAGCGCTTCACGCACCGGCACCAGGGGTTGGACGCGCGGCTGACCGGCGTCGAAAAGGCGCGGGTGGTCAAGGAAGTCCTCGCCTGAAGGCGCGGCAGAGGGTCAGAAGCCACTGGGTGCGCCGGGCCGCCATCCGTGCGCCCGATGACGGGCGCACGGACTGGTTCACGGGTCGCGCGGAGCGCGCCAGCCGGGTTCTGGCCGGCATCCGGCGCGCCGGCTCCTACGAGCCGCCGGCGTAGCGTCGGCTGATCGCAGCCTGCCGGGCCGCCACGATCCGCGCGCGTTCCGCCGGATCGACCCTCATCGTTTCGGGAGGCAGGTGGCTGTCGAGTTCGTCCAGCTTCACTAGCCGCGCTGAAATCCCGGTCGGATACTGGGTGCAGTACGTCCACCGGGCACAGAGCGACCCCTCGGCCCAGCCGGCGGTATCCAGCCAGTTCTGGACGCCGGGATCCCGGCGGCTGATCACGTAGCGCACGCGGCCGTCGGCGTCCGCCTGCGCGGTGCGGTGATTCAGACTCGACTGGTGGCTCGCGTAGTCGAGCGACTCCATCCAGGGGTTGGCGAGCTGGATGTTCGTGTACCTGCAGTCGGCGACCGGCACATCGACCAGCAGGGCCTCATCCTCTTCCAGCCGGAAGTAGCCACGGGAAGCGGCCTGGAAGGCGTCGGCCATCGGCAGGTTCGGATCGGCTTCGGCGGGTTCCGAAACCCTGTTGGGCCTGAGCGCGAGCTGGAACGTGATGCGATGCACGAGGGTCAGCAGCTCTCGCAGGGACCGGGTCTGCGTCGCCGCGTCATCGAGCATCCGGGCGACCGACTCGGGCGTCGGGCGGGGAGCGCCGGTTCCCAGCGTGGTCAGATTGACGACCTCCCACAGACCCTCGTCGGTCTCCTCCCAGTCCGAGACCAGGCGCCGGATGACGACGATGTACGCGTCCGGTTCCAGCTTGAGCCAATCCCCTTCGGCCCGCACGGAGCTAAGCGTCAGGACGAAGTCGCCGTTCTCGTCCACGTCGAGATCGTCCGAGACGAGGCTCGACACCGTGCGGATCTTCCTGATCGGCGTATGGCCGAGCATGCCGCTGTAGACGTTGATCGTGACGAGGTCGAAGTTCGTGATGTTCCCTCGCAACCGGTAGACGTGATCTCCACGCACGGGAAAAGCGAGATAGGGATTGTCCGGGTTGTCCCAGCCGATGCGGGCGACGCTGTTGGGGAAGCGCGCGAACTGCGGATAGTCCGGGTCCCGAAGGTCCGTGAAGTCCGCCAGGAAGGTCGAAAGCAAGCGGGCGACGTGCCGGTACCCCGCAGCCGCGGTCTGCTCGTCGCGATTGAACGGCGCACTCTCGACGGCCCGGCCGATTCCCGCGACTTCCTCGGCGAACCGGCTCCAGGCCGCGTTCACCTCCTCCTGCGCCTCGGTCTGCGGATTGAAGAAGAACACGAAGTACAACGTCAGCACGATGACGACGAGCGCAGCCAGGACGTAGAGGAGGATCTTCATGGCCGGTTCTCACGGTTGAAGCACATGCCGCCTATGTTCCTTGACGGAACGCTCCGCCGCAATCGGCGAACCACTGGGGGCGCCGGTATCCGGCGCGGCAGGAACTGGGTGCGCCGGCCTTCTGGCCGGCATCTGCTCCGGCCTGCACGCTCGTTCGGTCTGAAGCGAAGCCTCGCTACCATGAGCGCAGTGGACGCCACCAGAACCTCCGCGCAGCACGTGTTCTCAATGGCGCCGCTCGGGGTGTGGCTGCGTCTCATCGCAGACAACGGCGGCGTGCCGCCCAGGTACTGGGGCAAGCTGGCGAGGGTGCTTGCGATCAGTTCCCTGATGGCGCCGTTGCGGGTCGCCGAGCGCCTCCGCTACGGCCCGTCACGGATGGAGCGGGTCCCGATCGACAAGGCGCCCCTGTACATCCAGGGCTTCGGTCGCTCGGGCACCACGCATCTGCACAACCTGCTCGCCCAGGATCCGGGCTTCGGCATCGTCTCGACGTTCCAGGCCATTGCGGCGCCGATGTTCCTGATCGCCCGCGGCCGGCTGGAGCGCCTGGTCGCGAACGGTATGCCCGCGAAACGCCCCATGGACAACATGGCCGTGTCCGTCGAGCTGCCCCAGGAGGAGGAGATCGCGCTCGCCAACACGTCGCACCTGTCGTTCGTACACCACCTCTCCTTCCCCAACCGGGCGAAGGAGTACCAGGAGAAGTACTCCACGATGCGTCTGACGGGTTCCGAGATGGCGCGGTGGGAACGCGCCTACCTGGACGTGCTGCGCAAGGCGACGCTGGCCTCGGACGGTCGCCGGCTCGTGCTCAAGGGTCCAACCAATCTCGGCCGCACCGCCGAACTCCTGCGCCTGTTCCCCGATGCGAAGTTCATCCACATCGTGCGTAATCCCTACGTCGTCTACCGATCGATGACGAACCTGTACCGGCACGTGCTCCCCATCTGCCAACTCGATGATGCGGAACACGAAGAGGTGGTCGCCAGCATGCTCGACTCCTACGCGGCGATGATGCGGCAGTACATGAAGGACCGGGAATCGATCCCGAAGGGACACCTGGCCGAAGTCCGCTTCGAGGATCTCGAACGAGCCCCCATGGCCGAGGTCGAGCGGCTCTACGACGAGCTGGCGCTGCCGGGCTGGGAGCGGGCCCGAAAGCCGATCGCCGATTACCTCGGGACGCTGTCCGGCTACCGCAAGAACGTCCACCAAATCGATCCGGAGACGATCGACGTCGTCAACCGCGAGTGGGGCTTCGCCGTTGAAGCCTGGGGCTACCGGCCGCCGTAGTGCTATTCGCGGCGGCCCACCGGAAGGGCCATTTCGTCAATACCCTTCTGGGCCCGAACAACCGAAGAAGCAAACAACGAAACCGTGGGAGAAGGAGTCAACCCCATGATTCAGGCTGAAGAACGCGACGACATCACGCCCCTGTGCCCGCACTGCGAGCAACCGGTGAGCATCCAATTCCGGGCCATCTCCGGAGTCCTCGGCAAGCGCTACGTCTACTTCTGCGCGCTGTGCAAGAAGGTCCTCGGCGTCTCGCACCGCAAGGGCTTCTTCATGGGCTGAACACTGGGTGCGCCGGCCCTCTGGCCGGCATCCGCCAGCAGACGGCTGCCGAGAAGTTTCAGTCGACACGAAGACGGTCGAACTCGTCCCAGGCGGACATGTCCGACAGGACGACCTGGTCGCCCGGAACCAGCCCGCCGAGCACTTCGATCGTGTTCGCCGAACTTCGTCCCAGGAGCACCCGGGTTCGAGTAGCGCCGCCCCCTTCGCCGTCCAAGAGGAAAAGTCCGACTTCGCTCTCTTCCTGGCCGACGACGGGCCGACCGACGAAGACCACATCCTCGAGCCGTTCGAGCTCGATCGTGCCGGCCACGGTCAGGTCCGGCCGGGCCCCGCGCGGCAGGTCGCCTTCCAGAGCGACATCGACCGTCACCGTTCCCTCTTCGACCGCCGGATCGATCCTGACCACCCTGCCGGGGACGACCCCGTTCCGCGTGTCGACCGACGCGACCTGCCCGATCTGGACGTCCTTCGCCTGTGTCTCGGCGATCCGCAACTCGGCTTTCAGCGCGGTCGGGTCGCCGACCCGGGCAAGGCTCGTGCCCGCGGTGACGCGCTGCCCCTCCTCGACCGGCACCTGCTGGAGGACGCCGTGCATGCCGGCCCGGACCTGCAGGGCCGCGACCTGATCGAGCCGGAGTTGCCAGATCGCACGTAGACGGTCCACCTCCGTCCGCTCGACAGCGAGCTTGGCCGCCTTCGTCGTTTCCGCGATGCCGAGACGCTCCTCCTCCAAGGCGAAGCGCGTTTCGTGTTCCCGCTTCGACGCCTGCGCCCGCTGGAGTTCGATGACCGAAGCCAAGCCGTCCTTCGCCAGCTCGGCGTCGGCCTCCGCCTCGAGCCGGGCCACGACCAGCGCGGCTTCGACGCTGGCGAGCCCCGCGCGCTGCATCAGAAGCTCGCTGTCGAGTTCCACCTTCCGGTTCTCGTAGCGGGCCTCGGCGGCGCGCAGGTTGAGCTCCGCTTCCCTGGCCTGGTGCTCGAGTTCCGGGTTGGTCATTTCCAGGATCACCGAATCCGGCGTCACCTCGGCGCCCGGATCGATCACGATCTTCTCGACGTTCCCCTCCGTCGTCGCCGGAATCCAGCGAATCTTCTCGGGCACCAGCGTTCCCCGGCCCCGCACCTCCCGGACCATCGGGCCCCGCCGCACCGTGTCGATGTACAGGGCGTCGCGGTCGACGCGCGGCGCCGACGGCTGTACCTGCTGCAAAGCGAGCGTGACCAGCACGAGCAGAACGCCCCCGGCGGAGAAGTACGTCACCCGGCGGAACTTCTTCTTCCGCGCCAGGTCCGGTCTCGCGATGTCCATTCCAGTCGCCAGGATGGCCTGACCGTCAGGTCGTCGCCCGTCCGTCGAAGAGGTGGATCTCCCGCTCGGCGTAGTCGGCGTACCGGGGATCGTGGGTCACCATGCAGATCGTCGACCCTTCCGCGTGGAGCGTCCGCAGCAGGTCCATCACCGTCCCGCCGTTCTTCGAGTCGAGGTTGCCCGTCGGCTCGTCGGCAAGCAGGATCGAGGGCTGGCCGGCAACGGCCCGGGCGACGGCGACCCGCTGCTGTTGCCCCCCGGAGAGCTGGCTCGGCAGGTGCTTCGCCCGCGGCGCCATCTCCACCTTCTCCAGTGCCTCGGCCACCAACTCGCGCCGCTCCCTCGGCCGGATTCCCCGGTAGGTCAGCGGAAGCTCGACGTTCTCGTAGACGGTCAGGTCGCCGATCAGGTTGAAGTTCTGGAAGATGAAGCCGATCTCGCGGTTGCGGATTCGCGCTCGCTCCGACTGCCGGAGTTGCGCCACCGGATAGCCGTTCAGCGTGTAGTCGCCGGCCGTCGGCGTATCGAGCAGACCGAGGATCGACAGCAGGGTCGACTTGCCGCAGCCGGACGGCCCGGACACGGCCACGTACTCCCCGGAGTCGATGTCCAGGGTGACTCCATCGAGCGCGTGGGTTTCGACCTCGTCCGTGTAGAAGACCTTGGAGACGTTCTCCAGGTGAATCAGCGTACTCATGGTGTAGACAATCTACGTCATATGGAGTAGCTTGTCTACACCATGACGCCAGCGAGTCCCCGCAACCAGCTTCTCTATGGAACCCTGGACCTGCTCATCCTGCGCACCCTCGTCTACGGCCCGGCGCACGGCCACGCAATCGCCGGGCACATCCAGCGGGTGTCGGAAGACGCGCTCCGCATCGAAACCGGCTCGCTGTATCCGGCCCTCCACCGGCTGGAGGCACGCGGCTGGATCGCGGCCGAGTGGAAGACCTCCGACAAGGGCAAGCGGGCCAGGTACTACAGGCTCACCAGGACCGGCCGGCGGCAGCTCGTCGTCGAACAGTCGCGGTGGCAGCAGCTGTCGGTCGCGGTGACGAGGGTGCTTCGTCCGGCGGACTGAGCCGGGGATCCAAGGCGATGCTGCGGCAGGTCTACAACCGGTTCCGGTGTCTGTGGCACCGGCGACGGAAGGACGCCGAACTTGACGAGGAGATCCGCTTCCATCTCGCCGAAGAAGCCGAAGATCGGATCGATGGCGGGAAGCCTCCCGAACAAGCCCACGCCGAGGCGCGGCGCAAATTCGGCAACGTCACGCTGACCCGCGAACTGACCCGCGAAGCCTGGGGCTGGGCGCCTGTGGAGCGCTTCCTCAAGGACATCGGTTCCGCGTTCCGGATGATGCGACGCAATACCGGCTACACCTGCGCGGTGGTCCTCACGCTGGCACTGGGCATCGGGCTGAATGCGCCCATGTACGAGATGCTGTCCCGCCTCTTTCTCCAACCGCCACCCCACATCGAGGACCCGGACCGCGTTCATCGCCTCTGGGTCAGCGAGCGCATCGATCCTGGCGATCGCGGCGCCTCCACGGGACGCACCTGGGTAGTCGACGCGATGCAGTGGCGCGACTTCACCGCGCTGACCGCCGACAACGCACTGATCGACGGCGTCGCGGGCCACAGAGTCTCCTTCAGGACGAACGGCCGCGGTCAACGCGCCGAGAACCTCACGGTCTCCTGGGTCACGGGCGAGTTCCTCGACTTTCTTGGCGTCGAGCCAATGGTCGGAAGGTTGATCGCTGCCGAAGACGACGACCTGGCGGCGCAACCCGTCGGCGTGATCAGCGACGGCTACCGGCGGCAGCGGTTCGGCAGCGCGGAGGAGGCGCTCGGCACGACGCTCAGCTTCGACGACGTCACCTACCTCGTCGTCGGCGTGCTGCCGCCCGGCTTCTCCGGGCCCCGCTCCAACGCAGTCGACGTGTGGCTGCCTCTCAAACACGCGGCAACGGCCAGTCGAGGGGACAGTTGGAGGCGGTACGGAACCACCTTCTACCTCACTCCATTCGTGCGGCTGGCGCCCGGCGCGACGGAGGAGGCCGCCGGCGCCGCGGTGACGGCCGCCGTCCGGGCGGCGCGTGCCGACTCGCGGCTCTCGGACTCCCTGGACCAGGAGGCGACCGTGGCTCTGGGCCCGATCCTCCGAACCCGCGGCCCCACCACGCTACGGCGCCACATGCGCCTGCCGCTGATCGCGGGTGGGATCACCCTTGTCGTGCTTCTCATCGCGGCCGTGAACATGTCGAACCTGCTGATGCTGCGGGTCGCTACCAGACGACGCGAGTTGGCGGTGCGCTACGCGCTCGGGCTGGGAAGATGGGGAATCGGACGCCTTCTGGTGACCGAGAGCCTGGTGCTCGCCGCCCTCTCCGGCGTCGTTGCGCTGGCCGTTGCGGCGGTCACCGGCGACGCCCTTCGCCGCACGCTCCTGCCGAGTTACCAGTGGGCCGAAGATCCGCTGGGCACAACGGCAATC
>Ga0209543_1000690_pt1 | contig 39405 bp, 42 predicted proteins | sample MesohylFT_FD_187296 | JGI IMG/M metagenome (GOLD analysis project Ga0209543, IMG submission 187296) | Host-associated microbial community of the marine sponge Aplysina aerophoba from Gulf of Piran - sponge mesohyl, lysed by freeze-thaw... | ecosystem: Host-associated > Porifera > Sponge >...
GTCAGGTTTGTCGAAATCTTCTAGAGCTTCGAGACCTAGTTCCAGAATGCGAGTGCGGGCGCGGATGCGCATGGAGGAGATGTGGTCGTCTTCGAGACGGGCGTAATAATTGGTGCGTGCGGCGCGGCGCTTGCGCCAGTCGTCGGCGCGACTCCACCGCATCCATTTGAGCCTTGTACCTTCGGTGGGCTCTTGTCCGAAATGGGTGATTGCTGCACGAATGCTGCCGCCGGACTCACAGAACGCGCGGAAGCATCGGTAACGGTATGGATTTTCGTCAGGTCGCTGCTCCCAGATGCGTTCAATGGGTTTGCTGGACATTTGTCACTTATATGTTAATGGTGTGAAAACAATCACGTCAAGCGGCGCGACGGCGGACGGGTTCTAGCGAATAGTAGCTCGCGTGCGCGCGAGACTGCGATCTGCATTGCAGCGTCGACACCCTCGCCGTGTGGGATAGTGTCGACACGTCGGGTGCGAAGATGCGACCCCACACCTACTCCCGCACCTCAACCCGCACCCACAATTAACCCTTATATTCACAGGATTTTTTTCACCCAGGTGCGGGGGTGCGACCTTTTTTACTATATATTGTATAGAGAGATAATTAAAAGAAAGAGATACGTGTAAACATATGTATGCACTAGATATGCATAAACATGTATATGCACTGCAATTATTTAATTGGCCATAAGGGGAGATTCGCTAGCGGTGCGCCGCACCCAGCACCCAGCGCTGTAACTCACAATAAATCAACAACTTAGCTCTGAGTGCTCCCCCGCACCTTTTTGAACCGCCGCACCTGCATCCCAAATCCCAACAATCAACACTCATGCTCTCCACCTCGAAATCACCGGACTTAATTATTTGCAAGTCCGCCCTTGCCTACCCAGTTTAACTGGGATACACTTTCAACAGTCACTTGATGAGGTTCTAGCAATGTCAAAACTCGAAAACCGTGGCAACTGCATCGCTACCCCAGTCCTGGTCAAGCCTACTCCAGAGATGAGGCGCAAGATCGAGGAGATAGCCATGGAAGAAAACCGCCCCATGGGTTTCATCCTCAAAGAGGCATTTATTGAGTACGTAGAACGACGTGAAGCTCGCAAGAACAGCTAGGGCAGGAATTTCGCCGGCTGGGTGGCCATCACTCCGACCCAAACCGGCGTGAGAAGAAAGATGACTAATCCTACTACACCTGACCCTGACGGTCAACACCCGCAACAAGAAGAAATCTCATCTCAAATAGAAGCGGTAGATAGTCAGTCTGATTCTGGCTATACTGACTCATCCGATTCTGCACCTAATCCTGCTACCCCACCTATTATTGGCAAGTCACTAGGCAACAACTATTATTCATGGGATACTAAAGATTGGCGTACATATGCCACGGTTACTCCCTCACAAGTAGCCCACCAAGTTTTAAGAGAATTTGCTGATTCTCTTATCATTGTAGAGACTAAGTCATCTGACTCAGTATCCCGACAGATACTTTCTCTACCACATGGTAGATCTGCTAGCGATTGTATTTGGAGAGAAGACTCACAGCAGATACGTAACAAAATCGAAATGTCAATATCTGGGCATATCACCTTCTTCAAAGTAATTATGGAAGAATATATCAGTGAGCAAGCCAATAAAGAAAAAGACGCAAAAAAATCAAATGACATCTCAAAATTACTTAGAAAGTCACAACAAGCCGTTGAATCTGCTCTGAAATTAAAGACGAAACTTTACTTCTTAAATGAAGTAATGGAGAAGATGATCACAGTTGCATTACACTTGAAAGCAACTAACCAACCCATTGAAAATCTGCAAATAAAGGACCAATCTGAGATTAACGCAGATATGCGTTACTTGGGTGCCCCCAACGGCGTCATAGATCTCCACACCGGCGAGCTTCTCCAAGGTGAAAAAGCTGCTAGTAAAATCGTGACAGCTTCAATTACCGACCCATATAATCCAGATGCTAAGCACGATTTGTTGAAGTATATGTACGACGGTGCGGGAGTGGATAATGTCAAAGAATATGTCAGACAAGAATTGGCATTCTCTTTATTTGGTGTACCAAGTAAGAGAATTATATTCTTCTTGGGAGCAACCAATAGTGGAAAATCTGCTTTAATGTCATTAAGTGTTGCTTCCTTGGGAGATTATGGAAAATTCATGCATACAGCAACTCTTGCCAAGCAACCTGGTAAGGGTACAAACGTCCCATCACAACATTTATATAATCTCACAGCACCTGTTAGAATAGCAGTGGGAGATGAACAAGAGAATGTTAATTTCGATGCAGCGTTAATGAAGCAGTATAGTTCTGGATCATTTGTTGATATGAGAAAGATGTTTGAGAATGGTGGTAATAGAAAAATTACTGCCACTATGATAGTAATGGCAAATGAGCTCCCCAATACTGGAATCAAATTGAGAGATTCTGCAATTAAAAATCGTATAAGATTGGTAGAATTTCTAAAACTTGATAAGATGAATTCTTTTTTGGACGACAGTTTAATGTCTAATCCAGACCATCAAACTCTTAGACAAGCATTTCTAGTAGATCTAATCAAATGCTTCAGAGATAACTTCATTGTTGAGGGTAAACCACGACTATTCAAGCCGCGCACGCCACTAAATGTTCAAACTTATATGCAAGAAATAGAAGAAGAGGACCAGAGAGCAATCGATAGATGGTTTGAAGAGTATATAATTCCAGATGCAAATAGTCAGTTCACTAGCGATGCATTATTCAGTGAACTGTCAAATACTTATCAACCTTCCTCTGACCACACAATTAAAATCCAAGGCACAACATATAAAAGAGATACTATTTCTGCAGAAATGAGTAAGAGATTAGGTATGAAAACTAAAAATATCACAGTGATCATTGCTGGCAAGAAAATGAAATTGCGAGGTTGGCGTGGTTATAAACTACTGACACAAGATGGAGTATTCAAAAGGAGAGAGGTAAGATGACACCATCTGAGACCGCACTAGCACTATACGAACTTGGTTACCACCCAACCAGGTGTTGTACTCCGAAGTGTGGGTATTGCAAGTCTAACAAAAGCAAAGGCAAAGTGCCGCACTATGCATGGCACCACCTAAAATTACAAGATAGAAGACATGTAGCAAGACTATTCGCAAAAGGTACTCCCAACGTCGGAGTGCGAACCGACTGGCCTCTAGTCATATTGGATATTGACACTCACGATGGTCAAGACGGCTTTGGAGATCTAGAGAAGCTCGCCGCGTCGCACGACTACACTATCCCACCGCTGACGGTCGTCTCCGGCGGGCGTGGTGCGCACATCTGGTATCGGCTGCCCGTGAATGCAACCAAAATCAAGACCAATGGCAATCTAGCTGACAGTCTCAATACGAGGGTGGAAGGCATAGACAACTACGGTATAAGCAAAAAGGGTCAAGCCATTGTCCCGCCGTCCGTGCATCTGTCGGGTGCACGGTATGAGTGGGTTAACGGACTACCACCGAAGATGATCGATCTGCCGGAAATGCCCGCATGGATGGTATCAATGATCACAGTAACAGGTAGATCTAATAAAATCTATGACAAGAAGTCAGTCTCACAACTTAGTTCTGTGCTAGAGAATATTGACTCCGTTAGACCAGATAAGGATGGCTGGGATGCAACATCCAGAAGGCATTTCTATCAGAATGCGTTACAGAAACTTATCGATGCGCCCAAGGGTGAACGTCATCAAGCTATATTTCGCGCGGCGTGTGACGCTCAGAGGCTGTGGAATGCATGCCCGCCGCGCCACATACCCTCTCTAGACATCATGTTGCATGATATCAGGACTGAAGCTCGAGTCAAAAGGATCGATTCGGATGCAGAAATTGAACGTCATATCCAGAATGGGTTGAAAGCAGCAGCCCACGGTCTGTGGCTCAGTCAAACTCAAGAAGAGATCGCACAACAACTGTTCGGTGTCAATGACGACATGCCGGACTACCTGAAAGGAATACGGTAATGGTCGTTAAAGTTCCTGGAATACTGTACAAGGACCAGTCTACCACCATCATCTGTCCATTTGCTTGTGATAATGTGTATCATTCACATGGAGTCACCAAAGATGGAAAATTAGGTGCAGGACATAAAAGACCGCATTGTATGTGGCTTGGTCCTAGACCATGGCCACATAACGAAGATAGCTACGAAATAATAGAAGCAACCCCGGAACAAGAGAAAATTATACGAGATTGGATGCCAAGAGCAGACCACCTATCTACCGTAGATTTCATGAGAGCCGCTGATATGGAACGACGTGAAATATTGCAGAGTCTCATAGGTAAAGAACAAATGCCGCCTATGATCAGAACAAAAAATGCACGAGGTCGTAGTCTCTGGAGGAGTGGCATAGTAGGATTTTACCGAATCAGGGACGATGGATCAATTCGTTGTACGTTCTGTGGAGAACATGCTGCCGGTGGTAGAGACGGAGTACAAGTCTGTAATCGATTGAAGTGTGTAAAGAAGTTCAATATAGTGGTGGATCGAGAACTAGATGCATACGATGCAGCGCGGGCCGCTGGACAAGATGTGACTCCTGAAGATTTCAAGTGTGAAGATTACTTGTAGATAACTCACAACCACCCGGGAGCCGCCAGTCAGTCCTCGCAGTCTGTAAGCCCTCTTTCTCCCAAGGGCCATTACCCACCAGCAATGGTGGTTAATCCCAGGAGCGAGGGCAATGACAAATCTCCCGCTGGAACCAGGCATCGATCTCCCATGGCAGCCAACATTCGAGAACACCAAAGCCATCTGGGCAGAGCTCATGTTGATCCGGAAGCAAGTACCACCTTCTCCCAAGTCCACCCCGCTCCAGTGTTCCGACTGTGGGAAGAAATTCCACTCAGCGCGGGCGGAGAATTACGACGAACCACTATGCGGCGGGTGTCTCGCTGCACGAGGTATATAGAGATGACTCTGTTCATCCTCACCCGCGGTACACTAGGTCTCCCAATTCTGACAGCGTCCACCGCTGTAACTCACACCGAACCCCTCCCAAATGGACTTACGGCTATCTATGTCAACGGTGACAAACACGTTGTCAACTCGTGGCCGAAAGACCTGGAGAAGATCGAAGACGACGTCAACACCCTAGACCCGCAGGTCGACTTTGCGCTGCTCGTTCTCCCGATCTGTAAATTAATCCCATTCGACACCACCGATGAGATAGTAGAGTTCATCGGCACGATGGCGTACTGCCTCGGAAACAACGTGGAATCAAAGGGGGCAACATGTGTGCACTAAACGCCGCTCAGTACCAGCGCATCGGCGCTGAAAACTCGCTCCGCACCCACATGCCCGATTTCGAGTCTCTTCCCTACGAGGAGCGAGATCGGCTAGTACAGATCTACTTGGTGGAGAAGGCTCATCGTGATCATCTGAGATTACAGCGCAAGCTCAATCGTGCACGCGACACGGTCATCCTCCCAACCCGCGGTCCAATAACCCCAGAAGAGCTTCAAGGTCGATTCTGGTGCTAGCATGCGCAACAAATTCCTGTACATCCGTCTGCGTCACCCGCTGAAACCTGTCAAAGCCTACCCAATTCTGCAAGAATTCATCACCAACCACCCACCAGTGAAACCCGTCAAGAGGTCCATCTTCTATGCCAAGTATTCTCCCGAATACATGCATAGAACTCGCATCGCCATGACAGCGGAGTCACTGTACAAGCTGCATGGCATCGCCGCTGCCCGCCACCAGTCTACTTCTTTCCTAGCATCTGCAGTCTTGGAAAATAACTTTCCTGACCTCAAACCACCGCCGAATAGTAAACCCTGCGAGCCGGTTTCCTCCGAAGGAATAATACCACCCCACATTGTTTCGGAGGAAGACAAGCCTTCTTCTAGGAAGGACTCACTCGCCGACCTATCTGTCGAACAACATGCCTATCGCCACGACGGTACATTGAGTGGATACCTGGGTATTCTGGCAATCATTCTACAGGATGAGATTACGTTTCGGGAGACTTATGGGAAGTCGCCGTTGTCGCATTCAGCGGTGAGGATGGTTTGGGAGGAGAAGGTTGGTTATAATGGTCTAACGGTAGATGAAAGATTACAGCTTTTCTTTGGTCCAGGTGTCAGTCTCTAGAACAGATTTGAATTATTTTGAATCCTAAGTTAAAAACCGCTTGACCGCTTAGCGGGAGTTAACTATACTGTAACTATAGTTAGTCAACGGGTGAGGAGTTGAAAGAATGCCAGGACCGGATAAGAGATTCACCGTGATTCGCAGTGTTTCCTTCACAAAGGAAATGTGGGAGTTTGTGCAGCGGGAAGCGGTGAAGCAGGGTGTTTCAGCGGGGCACATAGTTCGACTGGCAGTGATGGACTACATGAAGAAAGTCAACAGAAGGAAGCAGTCATGAAAATCAAGCACACCACCATCAAGTTCTCCAACAACTGCAGCGTCGCCGTCCTTGACCGCAAGCCGCAAGACCAGACTTGCCACGACTGCGACAGACTCACCCGCTGTTATCAGAATATTGACACCATGTGGAGATGCCCGAAGTGTACCCTCCAGGCTGCGAAATTGACCGCAATGAAGAGGGATCTACGATTCGGTGCAGCGGCCAAGAAGGTCCAGATCCGGCACCGAATCTCAGCGGCGTCGCTACAATCGATGCGATCGTTGTATCGGATTCTCAAGTTCCAAGAGGACTCACGCCGCTGCGACCCGGCGGTCAGGTTGGCATACGGCGAGAGCACTCCGATGATGCGCCAGAACGCCGCTGGGTGGCAGCGGGCGCTGAAGGTACTCGCGAACCAGTAACCCACATCCCAAAGGAGTGACAAAATGGATCCCATCGGCTACATCGTGCTGTCAGGCTTGATTTCATCCTCCATTCTGGGTGTGTATCACATCCTGCTGATGGCGCAGATCAGGCGCACGCTGCGGAAGTAATGGTATTCGAGAGCCTACACCGCCGTGGGCTCTCATGAACTAACTGGAGAAATGTCATGACCAAACACCCAATCCAAAGACCTCTAAGCAACATAGCAATCAATTTGAGCAAAACAACGATGTATTCTGCCATAGATATTGACAGAGTCGTAGCTATTCTAGAGAATAATAACATGAGTGCACAGCTAATAGAAAGAATTCTACCCGATGCATTAAATGTTGCAGCGGCAAATCTGGTACATATAGATAGTGTGGCGAGATTGGTTCTTTCCGTACACAAACTTGCAACTCAAGGAGACCACAATGATCACACGCCGACAAGCCCTGACATCCCTTCTCGGAACTCTCGCAGCGGCATCAGCGGTCAAGGCCGCTGAAGCGCCAAGTCCGGAAACCTTCAAGCGGGGCGGACGCGAAGTCAGAATAATCAAAGTGGTAGATGGTGGTACTGGACGTTACGAGACAGTAGATGGTGGCAGCGCGCTGGACCAGCGTTTGAATTCGAGCACCGCTGTACGAAGCAAGTCTGGAGAAACGGTGGAAGAATTCTTGGATAGGGTCCAAGCATCACTGGCGTAATTATATTGGAGGGTGGTCCCAACGTGGACCCACCCTCTCAAACTCAAGCCGTCGTTCCGTAACCCGTATCACATGAGGAGAGAAAAATGCTTAAGAAACTCGCAGCGGTGGTTGGGATGGTGGTTGGGATGGGTGCGTGTGGGGTGGCGGAGGCGCAGACCGTCTACACCACCGCTGGAGTATTTGACGTCCAGCATGACCACCCAGAGATAGGAGTAATGGCTGAGTTTGGTGACAAAGTGCGGGGGTACACGGGGATCTCCCTAATCTTCACCGAAAGAACTCACACCCATTTGTATTCGTTGGGAGTGCGTGGCGGGGAAACCCATTTCATCGACACAGGCTTGAAGTTCCACACCCTGGAGCATGTTGAATACAACATAGGCTACGGGTATCGAAAGGGAAGGTTTTTGTTCACGGTTGGGACGTTCATGAGGAGAGACTTCGACGATGGTCATCCACCGGTGTACGCGACGGTGGGATACCAGGTATTTTAGTAGACCTTCCTAGCTAGCTATGTAGCCATAGTTCTTGTGAATACATAGCTAGCTTCTCATAATAGTAACATCATCTGACGTATCAATTACAGCGCCAGCATAGATTAACTGTGCGAAATAAGTTTGTGATGTACCAGTAAATAAAGCATGGAATTTATACTGAGAAGATCTGGTCACAACTAAAGGGTCTGGCCCAAAAGACCTTCTCCTGAAGACTCTAAATCGAAATTGATCATCAGTTATGTCATATACATCAATACGTTCTTGAGTTTCAAGATTTTGCAAATTATATTCTAATTCAACTGAGGACCAATCTGGAGCATGAACTCCTGTCCATGATAGTGAGAGAGTTGCTACGGTTCTAAAGGCTCTCCTGATTACGTAATTACTAGTGCCTACAATTCCATCAGGGGATACAGCTGAAACAGTAGCTTCTCCAAAAATAAATCTATTTATGTAGGGTTTAATACTTGCTGGGCCTTCTACTGTTATTACAAATCTAGGATTACCATTTATTATCCTCTGATCGGAACTAGGCACGGAAATTTCATCTTGTTTAGTAGTAGTACCTAAAGGTATGTAAAATGGAGTTAATTGAATTGTTCTAGCCCATTGAACTCGATAAGATACTATGTATCTTATTGCTACACCTGTCTCTGGAGGAGACCATGATATAGTGACATCGATATTTTGTCTCAAACCATCATCTCTCCGAACAAAAAGTACCAATAAATTCACTACTGGTCCAGGAATCAAGTCACTAACTGTCACCACATTCGACTCCCTACTATCCGTCACCCCTCCCCCAAAATCAGCCGTCAGTGTCCACATATGCATCCCCGCCGCCAACCCCGTCACATCCGCAAACCGAATATGCCCCGCAAAACTATCAAGATGCGTCCCCGGCCCGCTCAGCGTGAATCCAACAGCATCGCCACCCGCAATATTCCAACCCAATGTAACCTTCTGCCCATCACCATCTGTTACCACCCTCCCGCTGAATACCGTAATCCGTGGCTGACTAATCGTCACACTCACCCCAGCCCTCAACCCAGGTCCAATCGCTGTCACTCTGTAAGAATAAGTCCCAGGCTCCACCCCCCTATCCGCATAAGTATTCCCACTAGTCGTCCCCAGCGTCACTTCGGGATTACCAGTACCATGCCGCTGTCTAGTCCATCTATAACCTGTCACCGGCTGCAGCGGCAAGGGATCGCTGGCATCCACTTTACGATATACCGCTCGCAGCCCCACATCCGCTCGTGCAACTTCCGAAAACAGTGAGAGTATCGCATTTGCAAATATCACACCCAAAACCAATCTTGCGCTATCTGTTAATGCATACGATGTACCGTCTGTCCATGTGAACCTCGCCGTAACTTGATAATCATATGTCCCTTCACCAACTCCACTCTGGCTAGCACTAGGAGATGAAGTTGTTGCAAATAGAGATCCACCCCTTCTCCATTCATATGAAGCACCTGGGTATGAGTTACAAGACAAAGATACGTTAAATAATTCTCCAACTTGAGCAGAAGATACTCGAAGAACTACAGGATTAGGGGGTTCACCCGGCTCTGGTTCTGGATCCGGCTCTGGATCCGGCTCTGGATCCGGCTCTGGATCCGGCTCCGGCTCTGGATCCGGCTCCTCTAATGTCACACTCGCGCTGTCAGTTAAGTTATATGGCATACCATCTACCCACGTGAATTTAACTTCTACTGAGTAAGTATAAGATCCTCCAGATACTCCCCGCTGGGAAGCAGTTGGACTAGTAGTTACCAGAAATATTCTGCCATCTCTACTCCATTCATAAGTAGCTCCAGGATATGAGTTACAGGATAAGGATATATTGAAAAGTGTCCCATCTTGTTCAACAGATAGTTGTAGTTCTGGCGGACCAGGAGGTTCTTCTGGCTCCGGTTCTGGATCGGGTTCCGGCTCTGGATCTGGTTCCGGATCTGGTTCCGGCTCCGGTATCTCAGGTTCTGGCTCAATAATAGGCGGTGGTGGTGGGTCAGGCGGCGGTGTCAAATCGAAGTTTAATGTTGCGTCATCTGAACAATTCCCAATACCATGTCCTTGCAAACACACGTCATAACGATTTGGTCCCTCCTCAGGATTAGTATCAGTAAATTCTCTATCAGTTGGTCTCTGTCGAGCAATCAATCTCCGATTGCGACGTATCTGTGCTTGCGTGACAAAATCGTAGGACGTGGGCAAGTGCGGAGGTCCAAGAGGGTGTGGCAGGTCCCATTTCAACCTTACTTGCGGGCGCACGGGTAGGTTGTCTGGGTCCGTAAGAGGTAGCTGCACCGGACGGCCAAAAATGTCGTACACGCCACCCTGTAGTTCCCTGACTCGTCGCGGCTTCGCACGTCCTGCCGTGGTAGATTTGCGTACGTTCGACAGGCCAGGAACAACAGACACCAATTCCGATGACACCACCCTAGTCTTATAACGTTCGGGCATTACAGCGCCCCTGACAATGCGCGGCGCAACCTGCCCGCTGTACCATCTTGTGCCAATGCCGGCGGATCTCCTACTCCGATGCGCCTTGAGCGAATACCAGACAAGGACCACTCCTTGAGCCCCGCTGCACTAAGTAGAGGGGATATGGATACTGACGTGCAAAGCCACTCATTCATAATTTCAGCTTGGATAGGCTCCCCGATAGGAATACCTTCCCCTTGAACCCAGAATGACCCTCTTGGGCCATCGGACCCAACTACCTTTAGCACCGTCTGTACAGTGTTATCTGTTGCCGCCCATATAAATCGATCATCACCCCATCGAAATAAGTCATCCTCCCATCGCATCTTTTGTACATCACCGGATAATTGTTCAATTGCTATCAGCGACCCTGGTACAACGGCATTAGGTATTGCTTCTGTGGGATCCTGCGTCTCAAAATATAACAGACCATCCCCAATGTCCGTAGCGATCAGGGTGGGCAGCGGCGGAAGGTGCTGACCACCAAGGTAGAAACTATCACCTGGCACCATAGACACTAGCGACGAGAACTGCCGGAATGTCAATAGGCGTTCAAGGGCGTCAATTGTTTGCAGATTGACAGTCCACTGAAATGGGTATCTTCTCAGGTTATCAATACCATAGCTCCGTGCCCTTTCTACACCTGGGTCTGATCCTTCTCTCGAATCCGCAACCGCCTCATAGCGCCCGGTCCCACCCTCCACACGCTGACGGTCTTGTACATAACCTTCGTCGATGGATTCCACTATAATAGAATCCTCTGGTGTACTACGTGTTGATACCACGTTACGCGCTTGCGACCGATCCTCCTGGATGTCAATAGTCTGGTAATTGTTATCGGACAGTATCAGCCCGTTAGGCTGTCCGTGGCGACGCCATTGCAAGGTCTTGGACGCATCGATGATGTAACCAATGTCTTCTCCTGCACGTGCTTGCAAAGCCTCCAAGAAGCTGCGCCAGTAACTACGCGATCCGCCAGCTTCCAGCGTGGAGAATGATGGTGTTATCGCATTACCGATGCTGTGGTCGATGTTATCTATTATACCTTCGGACCCAACACCCGGTATTCCGGTCTGCCATTGATTCAGCAATCGCGACAGGAATTCTCCGCTAGTCTCCCCCCCAGTGCTTACTAGAGTCCCTCCACCATGTAAGCGGCGGTCAAAGACTACAGAGTAATCAACACCAGACGCGCTGACAGCCTGGTTATCCCCTCCGGTTAGATTTACAGAGGGGTTGATTAACCAACCTCCAAACACCGGTACACGATCGATGGCCCGGTACCAGGAACATACACCCCCGGTGAGGTCACACTCACAATCGACTTCGATGTAAGTATCTGCCAACTCTACTATTTGAAGCTCGGTTACTGCCGAATCAGATCCATCTAGTAATTCGACACCCTTCACCACTACCACTTTATCACGTGGGCTCAGCGGTGGAATAATATTGTTACCCGTGTGTGTTAACCTCAGTCTGCCGGCAGTTGGTAATGTTCCAATAGCAGACACCGGTGACCACTGATGCAGGACACAGCGGACCTCTGCTCCGTCTACTGGCTTCCACGGTGTTTCACCACGAGTGTCCGCATACGCAATCTGAGGGGGGTTAGTCGGCAGAGTCCACTCATAGCGGGCTATAATAGAACGTGGAACTAGTGGGGGTTGAAAAACTAATTCCACAAGGTCGCCATCATTGGTCCCAAGCGCCAACCCGTCAAGTGCCCAATGTCCGGTTTCAACAGCCAGCACCGAGATGACACCCTCGCCGTCAAGATCCGCTCGCAGTGGTGCCGCTGACCTGGGCAACGTGTATGTGCCGCCGTTATAGGATGCACCCGCAAGGGGGTATACTTGACCTGCTATTACCAGAGAGAACTTAGATAGGACATTAGCGGACAATGTCTGAGGCTGACCTAGACCGTTTTGTACGTCTACTAGGACAGATGCATCTTGCAATCTAACACCAGAAATATAACGATCTACGTCCACGAGAAACCGTGATGTAGTGTCAAGAATCTCAGTAGCCGTGGATCCTGGGTCATTAACCACTACACGCGCGGCCAGGCCCACGTATCGATCCTCAGTCGGCTCAGCGGGGTCTACGTCCGTCTGTATCCCATCTCCCTGTTGCAGCACCACTTCCCGCTGTCCGGTGTCAATGCGGGGGTTGGGTTCCAGTCGCCCGTCATCATCTGCCAAGCGTGTAGCCGCTATGGTTACGGTCCACGAGTCGGGGTTCGATAGTGATCGACTTACCAGACTACCTCTGTCTGGTTCCGGTAGCACGGCGATCAAGAAATTACCACTGACGGAGGATTGCGTGGATAGGTCTACATACCAACTCTCACCACTGTTGTTATGACGCACGAATAAGTCATTGAGTTGACCTATCGATTCTATACCTTCCTCCACACGCAAAATAAACCCGGTGGAAGATAGGATAACTTCGGTGATGGATGCGTCACCAATGATCATTTGGACGGATAACCGCGTGTTATTGAAGACGCCGGTAGCACGTGCTCTCAACCCCGCTAAATCAGTTGCGCTGGGAGATCCGTGGTCAAAGACACTGTAACGCTGTCCACCCCGTATTTGACGGTCGGTCACTAACCATGCTACATCGGACACGGATGCAGCTGGTTCGACTATCACGCCATCAAGATACACTTCGTCGTCGCGCTCCATGCGTGACGCGGGGTGAGTAGCTTGAAATATTAGACCTAACCTCTGTTCATCCCTGGCCCGCTGCGCGAGAGGTCGACCTATATATTCTGTCGCCGTGGGATTCCAGGATGCTCGTGTTCGGCGGCGATTGGACAACTCCGCGCTGATATTACCAGGTTCTCCTAGTGATGCAGTAATGGTAGCACTGCGCAAGTCCCCCGTATGGTCCACCCACCTACGATTACGGTATCGACCAGACTCAGGGCGTTCTCCTACTTCCACAGTAATCGGTGTACTAGCCGGGGTGCGACCAGTATGTGGAATGCGTTGAATATTAACACTACCACTAACACTAGTAGGTGGACCAGTAGTGATAACAGGAATATCGGTTTCCGCCGCTTCCTGATATAAAATTGATACTGAAGTTCTGAGCGTATCTATGCCTTGGTTCTCTACGGCCACGCTCCGTGAATCACCAAGAAACCTGAACTGAGCGTTCTCTATGTCCAAGTTCGGTGACTTCTTGTCAACTAGGACGGCTATAAAGTTCCCATCCGTGTACTGCGCCGTGACATCGGGAAGCGTCCAGTCGTATGGTTCCTCGGAGTCAATTCCAGTAAGCTCTGACAGATCTACCGTCAGCATTGTCTCACCGGACCGGAGGAATAAAACTAATGATTCTAAATCGATATGCCGTGCGTGCTGTGACGTTCTAAGATCATATGGCGATGGTTGAAGGTCTATCCGCAACCGGCCGGAAGCCACGCTCAGTAGGACCACATATGCATCCTGAGCCCCCTGAGCGAATAGCGGTGGAATACGCGGCAGGGCAGCTTCAAGACCATCTATCGTCGTGTCAACTAGCGATACAACTCCAGCGACGTCGTCTCGGTATCCACGTCTCACATGCCGCCATACGCACGCTGGAGTTGCATCCTCTACGTTATTGTCTCCATGACCTGGACGCACGGCAGGGTGAAATATGGACACAGGCTCAACTACCGGAACAAGCGGGACGAAGCTCGGTTCCGGGTCATTAACTTCTCCCGTTTCCAAAAGCACGTTGGAAGACGTAATATCTACAAATGCCAGAAAGACCCTCTTGCCTGAAATGGCAGCGCCGAACTCTCCCACGCCGTCACCGGACCATGAATATGGAGACGTTACGTCTGACCCACGGATGTCGCTGACCCGAAGTGAAAGTACGCGATCTCCAGAGCGCAGAACAATCCCGAGTTGGTCAAGGTTAGTCAATTCGACCTGAGTCGCGCTGTTCTCGCGCCGCACCTCAATACGTATCCCGTTGGACCCAGGAGTAGTGGAGATCGAGAACCCGTGCAGGTAGGCATTGACACCACCCTCAACCCAGTATGGGGGAATGCGAGGGCGGTATCCATCGACGAAGTTCGTCTCTCCAGTCGTACTATGAGTCAGTACGATTCCAGGAGTTGACAGCGGAGGGTCCGTCTCCCGCCAACCGTCTCGAACCCTACCATCGAATATGGAGGCAGGCATCTTATTGACTCAAATTCTGCGTTCTCAAGCTGACTCCCCCCGCCGCCGCTGCAGGGTCCTGACCTGTGCGAGCCAGGAACGGTAAAATGGAGTCATACCACAGAAGCGACCCTGTAGCACTTGGGCCTGTCCACAATGCCACTGTGGTTGCTCTCGTCCAAGCGTTCGTTGCTTGTCCAAACGACTTTCGGACGAAGTTCTGCGCAACGCCATCTAGAATGAATTGCCACTCGTTGGGCGTCGAGATCGACGGTGTTGAATATCCACCACCCACCACCTGGTTCGCCGCTGTTGGTGGAGTATCAGTGTGCAGCGACAGGTAGTTCTCCCCTTCGACCACCCCGCGCAGGAACCGCTCGTTGCCGACCCGGCCGGCGAGCCCGCCGCGCAGGTCCAGAAACGCGTTGTTGTTCAGGTCAACGTTGGGGCTGGAGCGGTCGATCAGGTAGACCGCGCCGCCCACAGGCCGCAGCGACACGAGGAACGCGTTGGCGAAGCTTGCCGCCCACCGGTAGCGGCCGGCACCGGCGTCCGTATCCGCCGCACCATCAATCGCGAAATGCCGGATGTCGCCATCGGGTGCCCTGAGCACGAATACCAGGTCGTCCAGCGCGTTGGTCGACAGGGAGATGTCAGAACCGTCCGTTCTCGTGGGTACCCCGCTGAAATGCGCGTCCACGGCAGCAGTGTAGAAAGCGAGGAAGGTGAAGTAAGACGTTCCACCCCCAGCCAGGTAATGCGGCGGGATCCGTACATCGTTCTGGAAGGTTGGCCCGCGCGACGGTCTGATAATGGAAGAGTCGTAGCGCGCCGTGGGCCACTTGTAGCGCCACACGGCTCCCGGCGTCGGGTTGCGGACCAGAGGGTCCCGGTCGCCCCAGATGATGCGGTCGTCGTTGAAGTCAGCCATGCTATTGGACCTCTATAAACAGTGCGCGCGCTGGTATCTGAATGGTGTCGTTGGTCATTGCCATAATGCGCGGGTCCACCAGGGCATTCCGAATCAGCGCCGGTCTGTTTGTCGGGCTTGCAACAAGGCTTTCCGTAGACCATAGGCCAACGTTAGCAATCGCTGTCCAGTCGCTTCCCGGCGTAGGCGTCTCGATGGTCCGTCCGTAGGAGATCCTTCGTTGGCCGTTGATTGTTTCTAAAACCCAGTCTGAGTCAGCGAGGGGAACCGGAGAATACCCCAGGCCTGTGATTGAGTTTGTAGTCGCCGCTGGACCAGTGTGGAAATGAAGCCAGAGCACTCCGTCTACCATCGCCCGGAGTCCACGGTCAGCACCCGCAATCGGAAAAGGCATCGTTACCTCACTACCTGCATGTCACTCAGGGCGCGTAGAGTTTGTTTCGCGGTCCACCGGCCGGATTGATCTTGTACGACCTGGATGTTGATATTTGGTGATTGATTCCCACTATTCTGCTGTGGTGGGGGTGTTATACTATCCCCAGATACCGTCATAGTACCATCAGACATCGTTGCAGTGCCACCAGACATCGCAGTGCCAACAGCAGAAGATACTTTTTCTGCTATATTCAGACCCTTCTCCCATGCACGGGTCGCTGCGCTTATGGCGGTAGCGGCTGCCTCGTCAACGTCACGACCCTCAATGGCAGCCTCAAACGCCGCGTCGATAGCCTTCATGCGGATGAATTTCTGACGCTCTTGTTCCAGAATCTCTTTAGTATAGTCCTCTTGTGCTTGGAGTGCTACCTTTAATGCAGAATGTTCCGACATTACCCACTTGCCATGATTGTCAATTAGTTGCTGTGTCTTTTCATCATCACCTTCCTCTACCGCCTTTTGGTAATCTTCTGCGACCCCCATTATGTCATCAAAGGCGTCCTCTCCACCTTTTTTGGCACGGTCGAAGGAAGACATAGCAGCCTTGCCTGCGTTACGCAGTTCATTCTCGATAGCTTCCGCTGCTTCCTCAGCGGCTTTTTCTTTGCGCTCCATTGCTTCTTCAAAACTCTCAGCTAGGTCCTCATTCTCCCCCTTCATCCCTTCAACCATGTCTGGCCAAATTGACTCACCTTGAATTTCTTTAGCGGCGTCCTCAGCGGCTTTTATGGCGTCTGCCATAGCGCGTGCAACTGACCCCGCTACATCTCCGATCTCTGATTCCATATCACTGGTCATAGTAGACCAAGCAGATTCAATCTCCCCCTTTGCGTCTTCGATGGCTTGTTGAGAATCCTGCGCCGCTAGTTCCTGAGCCTGTGCCAATTCTTCCGCATTCAACTTCATTGCTGCTATTGTTTCTTCATCCTTAGTCTTTATAGCTTCGATGGCAGCTTCCCAATCTACTTGAGTCTTATTTGCTGCTTCCCCTTCCTTCGTTGACACGCTGTCTGCATTACCCTTCATAGCATCTGTGGCTGCTTTATCAGATGCTTCCACAGCGTCCATCGCAGCTTCCCAAGATGCTGATGCGGCGGCAGCGGCCTCTGCGGCAGCTTTCTTACGCTCCTCCGCTGTAGCATTGGCACCTAAAGCCATCGCCGCGTCAAAAGCCGCTATACGAGCATATTTTCTACCCTCATCTGCTAATATTTCAGCATTCTTATCTAATTGAGCTTTCTTCGCTTGTTCGGCGGCAGCTTCTGTAGAAGTAACCCAAGGACCATGCTCAGCAATAAGCTGGTCCATTAGATCAGTATTACCAGATGCAGCGGCATCTTGGTATTGTTCAGCGGCGGCTAGGGTATCTGTATAGGCTTGCTCACCTGCTTGTTTTGCCCTTTCGTATCCACTTATGGCTGAACTAGTGACTTTCTGCCAAGCCTCTTCTGCCACTCTAGCAGCTTCAGCTTCCGCAGCTACCTGCTCCCGAGTATTCAAGAGCCGCTGCATGGTAGCCGCGTCACCAGCTTTAACAGCGGCGTTGTATTCTCCGGTCCACCGGGTAGCTTCCTCAGCACTCCGACCAGCCTCTTCCCATAAACTTTGTGTTTTCCTTAATTGTTCAAATCCTTCTTCATTGTCCTGCCAATTCACCGCCTTATCAAATGCCTCGGCGGCAGAGAGAGCGCCCGAATCAATATCGTCAAATGATTTAATGATAGAATCAGACCAATCATTTACTTGTCTTTGTCCTTCAGAGAACTTATTTCCGATCCAAGTGAAGAAACCCGCCGCAGCGGCAACCGCAGCCCCAACCCAATCCCCCTTGGCTAATGCGCTCAAACTATTACCAAGAGTTGAAACAAATATATTATTAGACTGACTCATAGCTGAACCAACAGCTAGAACGCCAGCCTGTAGATTGCTGAATGATCTTTCTCCATCCTTACCTGTAGCATTCATAGCTACACGAAACGTATTCAAAGATTCTCCTAATGGCCCTCCTATATTACCAGCGATCTGCGCTAGAGCCAGGTCCATTCTATCAGTGGCTTCGGTGGACTCATCTTGCAAGTCTACCCATCGTTCCATAACTGGAATAGTTGATGAGTAATGGAAGTTACGAAGTTCAACCCCTTCAGCAATTTGACGTTCCGCTACAGCGGCGGCATCCAGACCACTTTGATACGATTCACTAATTGTGCGAACTTCTCGATATGCTTCTCCTAGTTCCCCCATACCTTCAGTTAATTCGTCAAACCCTTTGCTAGACTCTTTAATTCTATTATTTGCTCGCTCCATAGCGGTGTTGAAGGTCTGATCAACAACCTCAGATAATGACTTATATGAAGTCTTAACTTTTTTAAGACTAGGAGGCACCTCATCAGTACGCGCTAACCATTTACGTAATTCCTCATTTTGTTCCTTCATCCAAAGGGATCGAGGGTCTGCCCCTAGTTCAACAAGCCTCTCTCGTAATGCCGCAATTCTAGTTTCAGCATAATGTGTATCTGCCCCAGCCTTTTGCATATATTCACTAAGACGATCGATTTCCTCATTAATTTTTTCTACATCAGTAGACCCCCCCGACATTACATCAATAGCTCCTCCCATCGAGGATATGAAGAATTCAAGAGAAGCCGAATAAGCATCTGACAATCCAGTAACTTCAGCGAATTTACCAGCCATCATAGAGAATGTATCAGAAAATGTTGATTCCAATCCTGATGTAGTCTGTGACAAACGCTCCATAGCACCTTCGTGCTTCTCAAACTCGCTACGCAGAAGCTCCATAGCTTCGGTAGTGTTACCCCCTCCCTTAGCCAATTCTTCCAGTGCGTTTCGAGCAGGACCAGATAGTAGACCAAATTCCTGGAGGCGTGCTGCTGCTTCCCCTACAGGTTTTCCAGCTTGCAAATTCGTATACAAACGACCTACCCAAGTAGATACACCTTCCAGCGGGGCACCTACTCCGGCCGCAGCGTCACCAATGATACGCAGAGTATCAGCACCATAGACAGTATCCGCTGCGAAGACCTTCAATAATGTGGATGATTCCAATATTCCTGGTAATTGGAATGGAGTGCTAGCGGCGAAATTCGTCAAATCTTCTACGTGATCTTTAGCCTGTTCAACTGATGGATAGAATGATAAAAACTTAATGGTAGCATCTTCTACTGTCTTATTGAAATCTATACCACTTTTGACGAAGGAAGACATACCAGCGCCCAATGAAGCAACCCCTGCCGCTGCGAGCAATGATCTAGCGTTAATATCCTTAAAAGTCTTATCTCCACTCTTTCCAGTTTTCTCCAGATGACCGTCAATACTTTTCAAGACAGGAGTCAATTCATCCTTGATTTGAGCCAGCGCCTCAATAGTTCCTACATTAACAGCCATTACAGACGCCCTTCGTCGTCCATTTGTTTACGGCGTTGATCGTAGTCAACAGTCAATGATTGCTCGCGATTCTTATCAGCCAATTGAACTAATTTACCCTTGGGTCTTTCCACATTCTTCTTCTGCTCATCACTTAATGAGTGCCACCTGTGAACTTCAATATACGCATTTCTATACCAGCGATACTGAAGTTGGAGGAAAATATGGGGATTGTTTCTAATCTCGTCAATTGCCTCACTTGGTCTACACCCGTATTCTCTAGCGACTAAGTCTGCCAGCCCGTACAGTCCCAGCGGCCCCTTGCCGTCCAACGCACGGTGGGCCGCTAGAAATTTCCCTCCGTCATGCTCGACAAAGCGACCTGCGCTGCGACCCATGCCCGGTCGTGAAGCCAGGATCGAGTTTTGAGGTCTAACGACGCCACCCGCTCCAGGGTCACTGGTGCAGGAACCGTAGCACCACGCCGGTTGCTGGTGGTGTATGACCAGTCACGGACGAGCTTGAACGCTAGAACGTCCATGTCGAAATGTCTTCTCTCGCTGTTGTCCGGTGCTTTGGGGGTAGTAACTACTTCCGCCGCAGCGGCAGGTGGGTCCACGGAAGTTTCGGAAGTTTCGGACGTTCCTTGAGGTTCCCCTTCGGTCAGCCCGCGCTGATCAGCGGCTTCCTGGACCGACACACCCTTGCGGAATGAGTCCATCAGAATGCCCATGTTCTCTTGACCCATGGTGCGAAGCATGACACCACGCATCTCCATGTTCCTCTTGGCGACAGGTTCCGCTGCTGCCTCCAAGTGGCATGGTGCGAGTTCGTCGCGAAGTTCCATCCACTCACCGGGTTCGTGTGGGATGTCAACGCGAGTTGAATTCTGACCCATGATCATTTGAAAATCTCCTTCACGGCTTTAGAGGCATCATCTAGACGCCTTTTCTTGTCCATCAACGGTTGACGTAGAAACTGCCATTGTCCCCTACGGTAATTAACTCCTGGCTTATTATGAACTACTACAGCGTGCTCAGCGCCAGGGCCTCCATAAGTCACTTTGGCAGAACCGTCTTCATTTTGAATGATTTTCTTGGAGCCTAATAATGCTCCCGTATCAACAGGTACCAATTCTTTTGAATCTGTTCCAGCTCCGCTCACCATAGCCGTCGCTCCAGCAGCCTTGGCCTCTTCGACCAAAGCCAAGGCTGCTGGAAGATTGGAGCGGTAGGCCACTAGAACCCCGCTACCACGTAGTCGGATGCCGCGCGTGCACGAATCAGCAACTCGGCGCTGAACATCAGGTCGTCGGTGAGACCTGGGACAGGATCGTTGTGAGCTACTTCCACTTCCACCGCACGAGTGACGCCGGCGATGTAAGTCACCTGGAACGTCCTCGGGGGAACGTCAGTGCGCAACTGAGGATACCCAATCACCCTGGACGCGCTCGTTTCCAAGATGGCGTTGCGATCCGTGTTCAGCTGCAGGTATCCCTTGAGGACAATACGAGCGATCTCCAGCCGTCCGATGAGACCCTCATTCCTGATGACGTCCTCGAATGACGTCAAATCGACCGAGATGCCGGAAGCGTTGATGCCGTTGCACTCCGTAATACGGGGCAGCGGAGTGAGTGCGCCGACCGTGTTCGCACCGGCATCGTAGCTGTCGATATGAAACCTTACTCCAGTAGGTCCAAACTCGTTGGGCATTTTTACCTCACTGCAGCGATGATCTTCGCGCTGCTATCAGATCCAACCGTCCCAGAGAAACCCCAATTCACGACGAAGTATCTGTTCAAATTCCCCGTCACCACCGTGAGTAGTTGAGCACCGGATTCCGTAATGACACCCGTGCTCGCTGCGCCCGCGAATGATGCCTCGTCAGCCGGGTCCGTTCCGTGAGCGATGGAAACGGTCAAGCCGTCTGCACCGTCTAGAACTAACCCATCAACCATGATACAGAGGACTGTGGGACCTACCTTCTGAAGCCCGAAGTCAAACGTGCGACCTTGGGCTCCGGGTGAGTCACCAACCTTGCGGCCACCGCCCTCCAATATTATACCATCGCGGTAGACGTGAGTGCGAGATGCATTGAGATACGTGATGTTCACCTTGGTGAATGCCGTCAATTGAGGAGGTAATGAGTCCTCTTTGAGACGAATATCTTCTGCGATGGTGCACGGCAACCCACGAGTGCCTCCGTGATGCGCTAGGATACTACGCCACGGATACTCAGGGGGGTTATCCACGAGTAGACGGCGCAATGACGCTTCCCGGCCCCTCAGATGACCCGCTTCGCTGATTTCATACGTAGCGTGTCCCAAGTTACCGTCATTCTTGATGGCTCCCAATGGACCCAATACGGTTAGATCCTCGGTCAAAGCCTTGAGTGAGTCAGTGACCTCTGTCAGCGCACCTGGACCGGCGAAGTCGAAACCCGCCACCCAATGGACCAACGAAGTTGGGCTAATTTCTCCAGCCATGTCCACTTACCTCACAGGAGAATGCCAACATTCCATAAGTAATTGGAACACTAGCCTCTCTCGTTTGTCTTGTTGTAACAAGTTAGTGTTGTTCGTTAATTCTGCCCAATTGATATTTTCTTGTTGAGCCGGCCTGCCATATAATCTTTCCCAAGAGTCGTATGGAGGCACCGAAATATCTATTGGTAAAGTTCTGGTGACACCCACTAGCATTAGCATACGGTCCCGAACGTCGTCTAATATTGATGTAGCTAATAACTCTTTGTTTTCTTCGCACCGAGCCTGGAATATTATTCCGGTATGAAACCATTCAATTCCACCATCATGCTCTAACCAGGGCTTATTTGGATCGTCAATTTCCCGACTACCAAAAGACTTAGTTGCTCCTGCGCCTGGGGTGATAACAATCGATACGGATACGTCGCTGACATCCCGAATGGGCATACGCTGCCAATATAGACTCTCCAGCGGGCCGGTTTCCACCAGCCAATCGTAAAGAGCGTCATATAGCATTAGCCTGCTGACCCCACTTTACACTTGTAAATATACCGTTCGCCGCTCGAGTTTTTCACTAGTCCATCGACCTTTAATACTTTGTAACGAACGTTATTCCAAGTGATATAGTCATTTTCGGTTACTCTAGCTTCAGCATCATAAATAGAAATCTTAAGCGAGTCAGCAGGGCGTTGGGTGGTTACGGGGGAACTTTTGACAGCACCTATGGTAACAGCGGACACTCCCTCAATTCGAGCATCAACCATTGAATCCCGAAACCCGAATTTCCCTGTTATGGGGTCAACAATATTAGGATCCGCTGTATGCAGCGTGATCCGCACCAACGTGCCAAGCGACTGCTGCACTGACTTCTGCAGTCCGGCAAGCTGTGTGAATAGTGCAGAATCAGCCATTAGTAGCCACTTCCATCAAATATGGATGTTGAGTCACCAAATAAACCAGATCCTATCGCATCATAATCCTTCTCGTCTAATAGCTCCCCGAACCAACTGTCTGGAATAATATCTCTCACAGCGGACGGAATAACCTTACGCATTACTCCCTTACCGAAACTAATGTCACCAGCGCGGGTGATCTTCAAATCTTCGATAACCTGGTCGTTTGTTAGGTCTGAGACTGCCAGCTTTCTAGCAAATTCGCAAGTGGCATCTCGAAGTTCATCTGGGATTTGTGCTGGGTCTACAGCGGCACCGTTGCGCGTTGTCAATCCAGTACGGGGAAATGCTAACGGTTGTGTTTGGTCAGTTGGTGACCCGTGCCAATTGAACCGATAGTCCATGAATTTGGTGGAATATCTGAGTAGCTTTTCTTTTTGGGCGTCCTCTACTAAAGCCCACTCACCACCGTCATAAGGGTGATTTTCTGACCAAACATTGGATTCCGCGAGTGTTGCGTATGTGTCGGTGCCCTTAGCGAGTGCCATATCAAACTCTCTTAGTAAGTATAAACCAATCTACATACCCAATTCAATACACATATTGTATGCAGTTGGTTAATCAGGCATCTAACTAATTTTTCTCAATGTGACACGTTTGTTTAGTTTATATGTTGACTAGACACGCTACAAGGTTTACTATTCGGATACCCGCTGACGCCTCGCTCCGAATTTCCTCCACGGCCAAAAATTTTACACATAAAAAACTTCAACGGGTTTGACCGCATCCCTAGAGTCTCTACCAGCACGCATATTGTCTAGCCATTCACGTCGTTGGTCTGGTGTTGCATCGGCCCATCGTTTTCGCGCTGCTTTACTTCGTCGTTGTCTAGAGATATCTTTGTTTCTATCACTACCCCTGGTACCAGTGCCACCTTCTCCACCTTTTGTCAAATTATATCCATTGGGTGCCAAAGTTCCTAACCTTGCAATCTCTACAATCTCTAGTCCATATGCTTCCTCAAAAGTTTTTACTACGTACAATATTTTTACTTCTGGTAGTCCATATTTCTTTACAGCGGCGGATATAAGCTGTGAACCACTAGTAGCATACTTGAGATGCCCAATTAACCGTTTTTTGAGGTTACTTGTTACCCCTACATACATTTTTCCACCTTTAGTAGACCAATCCAGAAGGTACACAGTAACGTTGAATAATTTCGACTTTTGGAGACTCATACTAAGCTCGTTCTCGTAATGGTTAGGTGCGGGTGGGGAAGACTGACTGAGACATCCCCACCCGCTGGGCGAAGAGGAGTGACCAACTCTCCACCCAATTCCTCCTACTTGCGATTCATCCACCAGTGGATCGCACCGTGGTAGGCTGCAGTCAACACGGCCACTGCAGCCGCAACCTCATCCGGGTCGAGAACTTCGTGCAGATCAGGCACGATGACGGACACCGTCGACAGAATCGCTGCAACCACCACTCGTACTCGTTCGTCACCCATTTACTGACTCCTTTACTGCAACGTGGTCTGCGTTACACGGGTCTCTGTCGAGTGAGCCCCGTAGTTGAGTGTTTCTGTCACTTCGTCCCGCGATGTGGGCTGATCGGACGTCGCATACGGCTGATGCTGGAACACGGCCATGCCATGATACAGCGACCGGATGGGAAAGGTCACGACCTGTGGCGGGAAGTCTCCACCATCGAACGGACCTGCACGTGGCTTGAATCGACACGAGACGGTCACATTGCCATCGAAGTCCGTATCGTAGACCAACTGCACCTGCGCTGTACCACGCTGCACTGTGAGTGACATGACGACGCCAGTGCCGGGCGGTACGGTGGTCGAAGCAGAGTCAGTGCTGCCGACTGATGTAGTGGTGGAGTGCGTCTCTGACTGACCGTAGCCACCGGAGAACGTAAAGGTCTGATGTGCGTCCAGCGCCGCGAAGCTGGCCGATGAACCTATCCGGAACCCAACGGTCGTGCTCGACGATCCTTCGACATGCCACTGACTGGTGCGCGACACGGTGTCAGTGACTTCGGCGCTCTCGCTGATAGTGCAGACCTGTGGTGCAGCGCCCTGACGATTGTCGCACGTAGTCTTGTGTGCGACCTGTGATTCCACACCAGATGAGATGATGGTGCTCGACTTGACATCGCGGTATTCGAGCACCTGTGACGTGTCGATGTCCTGTGCAGTGCGCCACCACCCGCCAAGGTTTCGGTCAGGGTAGCCGCACGCTTTGATCTTCGCCCGAAACATGAAGTTGTCGGTGCCAACTCCAGGGTAGGCTAGAAGTCGCCCGAGATAGTCCGCTGGCACGTTGCTGCGGATGTCCTGTCGACCATGAGCAGCTACAGCGGGCATGCCGTTGGGACCGCCGTCGGTGACGATATCCACGCTGATGCCCTGAGCATAACCCAGCTCGCAGCCGATCATGAAGGCGATGAGAGAACCGAGGATGAGTCTGCGCATTGTTACTCCTGTGTTACGCCGCTCGAAATTGCAAATTGTCCCAATCTACGTTGTCATTGCTGATGTCAACCAGCGCCGATGTCACACCGGCCTTGTTGATCTCGGTGATGAACGCGGCGCTGATCGATGGTGTGACACCCCGCCAGATGTAAGGCTCGGTTTCGTCCAATTCATCCAGGTCCGAGAGACGCCACTTCAGGGTGTCGCCGTTGGCCGCACGGATGACCAACCCGAGGTTGTCTTCGGCGGCTTCGGTGAATTGCGGTCCTGTGCTAGTGCCCGAATCGGCTACAGTCGTCGAAAGGTACAGTTCAAGGATATCGCCACTGGCAGTAAGTCGGAGGAGTGTAACGAAGGCATTGCCGCCGCCCTGGATGTAGGCCGTTGGGATCTGTTGCGTCGCCCTATAGCGGCTATCACCATTAAATAAGATGCGTCCCCTGCTATACGCTATGCTGCGTGTAAAGGACCAGACCGCCCCTGGCGTAGTGCCCCACGTGACGGTCGAATCGAAGATGCTGATTGGTTGCACGGAGCGGTAAATCCACTCCGTCCCAATCTTCATACCGCCAACACGCTCGGTGCCTATCTTCAGCCCGCCGACCACCTCACCACCAATCTTGAGTCCCATGATTATGCCTCTGGGAACCAACCGATGGTGCCGGATGGGACGTTCGCTGGGACAGCGGCCTCATTGGCGTAGCGGGTAAATGTCGGCAATGAATCGAGTTTGGTTTCGTCTTGGGTGGTGAATGCATTCGCACGTGAGCTATTAATGGCAGCGGCGATAGCAGTGTTCATTTGAGTAACTGTTACGTCACCCTGATCACCCTTGTCGCCCTTATCACCTTTCGCCCCGGCAGGATCGAATAGACGAGCGTAGTTGATGCGCGCTGTTTGCTGACCTGATCCAGTACTCTGGCCGCCGATAGCTAACGTGCGAGTTGATGGCGTCCAAGAAAACCAGTTCCTGCTGCCGGCTTCCTCTGCATCCAGAACGCCGATCTTCGGATTGTCCCCATCCTGTTGCGCCGCGAGCCAGTCTGTTCTGATCTGAATCGAAGTGGCTACGTTGGATGTAGCACCTGTTATCCACTCGAAATACTCGTAGGTTGCGTAGTTGGCTGGAAGTTGGAGGCTCGTAACACCGGATGATGAAGTCTGCGGTCCTACAGCGCGGAGGATGGACTGGCGAGCAGCACCTGCGCCGGCTGCTGCCTCTACCCATCGGGGTGTGCTGGCTGAGGCAGTGGGGACTTCGAGTTCGTAGCGTTTGTCTTCGGTGGCGTCTTTGGCGGGTGCGTCTGGAATGCCCTCAGGCCCTGCCGCTGGAGCCTCTCTCACCAACCGAATTAAATCACGCACATGACCAAGATTATTGCCGCCATTCGCTGCGTCATAGAAATTGATCTCAACGGTTCCAGTTGATCCAGCAAGGCGACTGATATTGGCGACACCCGTACTGGCTATCGTGAAGGAATACGCACCGCTAGCTTCCACTTCCGCACGAGCGGTAGCACGAACGGAGTTGATATCAAATTCCAAATGGGTCGTGCCGGCAGGCAGAGCGTCACCCGGAACATGGACGATCAACGTTCGTGGGGCAGGTGAGACCGCCGTGTCCCGAAGCCAATAGTCTGGGTCAATGGAGATATTCCGGTCAAGGTTTGCGATCCGCGCTGAGAGGACATCGATCAGAGCCTCCACCTGCGCCAGAGCCCGACCACCTAACTCACCAAGAAAAGCCGTGTGGAACACTGCCGAACGCCTCTGAACAGCGACAGCCGTGTCTCCACTTCCTGAGTTACCAGCATAGTAATAATCCCAATTGGTATCCGTTGCACGGAATTGATAACCCCAAAGCACTTCCCGCTTTGCGTCGATATCAGTGCGAAACTGAATTGAATCCAGACCCTTTCGCACCCGAACCAGAATCGCTCTGTCCGCTGGAACCGTTCGGGCCGTAGACCAGAGGACCGACCCACCCGATGTAGCAAAGTTGGCAGTGGTTAAATCAGTGGCTGGGTCGAAATTGTTGTTCGTGATCAGCCGGCTGACGCCAGCATTGGTCAAATTCTGGCTATATGCAAATTGCGCGTCAGCGGCGAGAGCATTCGCCCACGTCGCGCCATCGATTACGCGATTGAGGTCAATTGTTAGAGGCTCAAGCAGTTCAATCCGCTCTCGCAGAGCGTCAATCGGTGGACCGCCTTGAATGATATTACCAACGCGAATCCATCCTCTGGTCCTTAACGTCAAGACCATAATGACGTCACCGGATCTAGCAGACGTCACTGTTTCAGATGGGTCCGTAATATCAACGAAACTCAATCCCGATGTGACGCTCTGGGTGATGATGCGGACATCGCCATCATTGGCGGTGCTTAGTGCGGGAAGAGTGGTGCCCGCCGAGATGTTTGCAGAGGCGAACCGCTCCCGCCATTCGCGCTTGTGCTGTTCAGTGTTGGCACGAGCCTTGACGGGTAACAGACTATTGTCGCCAATCGCACTGCCACCAGTCGCTTCCGACGCATCAGCCACCCGAGTAATGGTAATTCGACCGCCACCAGTGGTAAATACCGGATTGCCTCCGTCCTGGGACGCTTCGTTGACACGAATCGTTATTGTTCTGGTTTCTTCGAGTCCGAACACCAACATCCCGTGACCGCTACCAGTCAGGATAGCGTCTTGGATGACAGCGGGGGTTTCGGTGTCCAGAGCGTGAATGCGGAACATCGCATCGCCGCTGCCCGATGTGCGAATCGGATTCAGCGCGACGTCAATGATATATTCACCGGGATCGAGTTCAATGCGGTTAGTGGACTCATCTGGTGTAATTCCACTACCGAATGACCTGCCCGAGCCGAAAGCTACGGCTGTCGTGGTGCCAGAACCGACGTTCGGGATCGCCGTCCCAGACGTGATCGGCAAGGTCTGCCATGCGAGTGACCGCGCTGTGACGGGTTCCTCAGCAGTAACCCCAAGATTGAATAGAAACTCCGCTGCGTCACTAAGTGGTGCGAAGAACAGGATGTCATTTTCGGCCCAATTGACCGCAGAACCGCCACGAGTTCCGCTGATATCAGCGCCGATGGAGAGGATCAGAGGGTGTGGACTACCACGTTGCGAGTCCAGCGTGCCGTTGTAGCTGGATATGGTGGAGACCATCACCGACTGGAAATCATCACCCTGCGCCCGCTGCGTGCCCTCATCTGCCAGAGACTGAAGCGTGGTCTGCAACTCAGACCTGATCTCAGAGTCAGCTTCACGAAGCCGCCCAATGTCCTTCGCCGTCGCCACCCGGTCCAAATTGTAGACCGTCTGTGGTGCTACGGCGGGGATTACGGTGGCTACACGTCGCAGTTCGCCATCCGGGAACTCTGGGGTTTGAGAAGTCTTGAAATACAGGCTTCCTACAACAGCGCCAGGAGCCGTCTGCGCGGCGTCATCATCGGCGAACTCTCCCAAATAGTTGGGTGTCGGTGGAGGAATAACTAGACCGAAAGTAACATCACCCCACGAAAGCCTTACCGCTGCTGTAGGGTCAAGATCGGTCAGAACACGTGGTCGAAAGCTGTTGCGATTGAAATACCAATTGCCAACTACGGCACCCGGCCAATTGTCAACACCGGAAACACCAAGATAATTCGATTGTGTGTACGTCCCAAACGTGGCTCGGGCAGGCGTCCCAGCCACGATTCCACGTTCAGTGATGAATAATTCACCAGTATTCGTGTGCAAGATCAGCTTGCTGAGTGTGTCAGCGGACGGTTGAGCATCCAGCAGAACACGCTGCGCGGCGTCAATAAGTCGATTGACTTCATCCTCATCGGTGCCCGGCTCAATGGAAAGAACTAATGACCACGATCCACCGGCCCGATAATAGATACCTGGGTTAGTCGCCCCAGTTCGCAGATAAAACATTCCATCGGAGCCACCTGACGGTGCAGCGGCCCCGATATTCCAGCCCGTGCCACCGCTTTCAATTGACAGAGCGTTGCGGATCGCAGCCCGCTGCGCGGTGGTCAGATCGGTGGGAAAGGCACGCAGATTGCGGAGGAAAATGTTGGCTAGCGTGTCACGACCACCGGCGGCGGCCAAATCGGCGACAGCGGGATCCGCACCAATGAGAATATCGGTCAGTGCGAGTGGGCGGGTGATGGTGCGGAAGTTTCCGTCAGCCATTACGTCCTCGAATTGTAGATCACGTCCGTGCTAAAGCCCGATGCTACAGCGGCGTCGATGGCGTGGTCGCCGAAATCATCCGTATAGTCCACGGTGATTCTCAATGATTGGCCCGACCGTCGGGTGATGGCTGGCGTGGCTACCCAATTGGATCCATTCTGCGAGAATGAGAGCACTTCACTGCCGAATATCGAGCCGTTGCCACGTAGGACTTGAATGTTACCCTCTACAGCGGAGATGTTATCCGGGTCCACTAAGGTAACTGATGTACCCCGGTTCGTGCCGCCACCGACGACCACCACCTGAAGCTCGCCCAGCGTATCGACTGGATCGGGTGCGGGCGGAGGCAGTGGTCCAGCCGGTGTAGCGAGCACCAAGCCCGGCATGGCGAGATTGAGAGCAAGAGTTCTTGCCATTACCGTATGCAAGCAAAGAGATTTGCCGCGTCGATGGTCGATGCAATCACCCGCAGAAACTCACCGGGCAGGAACGAGCCGGCGGCCATGGGGAACACGTGCGGACCGTGACCCGCTACAGTCATGACGGTGACGTTGCCCGCTGCCTTGGCGTACAGGCCGATGGTGTTGTCTGGCAGTTCGGCGTTGATCACGACCGTCTCGTAGGTGCGGACGAGACCGGATATTGGACTATTGCCGTAGAATCTGACGCCTGCCATGGTGAACTCCTATTGGTGTCTGACGATCAGTCTTCGGGCAAATGGGGCGGGTAGACCATCCACCCGCCCCGACCTACCTACCCAAGCGTGTCGTAGAACAGGAACCCGCGGTTCACGTCCACGATCTGAATGTCGAAGTCCGTCCGACATTCGTAGAGACGACCGATCCGCTCATCGCTGTAGTAGGAACGGACGTTCATGCCGCGCACCGGGGTGATGCCGGGGCTGCGGAACTCGAAGATCGAGACGGCGACTTCGGCTTCCATGGTGCTGGTCGGACCCTGCACGCACAGGAGAACGTTGTCGTCCTCTGGGAAAGCGAACTCCTCTGCCAGTCCGTCCACGCTGGTCCGGCGAGGATCGTTGGCAACGCGCACCATCTGGATCCCGAGAACCTGCGCCACCAGTGCCTCGGTGACGACCTTCAGACCGGTGTCCGCCAGGCGCTCCACGAATTGCGGGTGATCCTGGATGACGTCCCACACCCGACGACCGAACAGCGCGTGGATGGGTCGTCCACCCCCACCGCTGTTGGCTTCCAGAACGCGGATCTGCTCTCGGATGTCCTCGATGGGAGTCGAGTTGTCCGCACCCCACTTGGTGGTTGGGGTGGTAACCCGAGTTCGACCCCAATTGGCCTCGCGGCGGTCGGTGCTGAACACCCGGTTCACGAACCGCTTGTTGAGATTCAGCTTCGCCTGAGTGAGCAGCTTGCGCATCGCCCACTGTGCAGGGTCGTCGCCGATTGCGAGAGCCTGTGACCGCAGCCGATCTCGAACCAACTCTGCAGGTGGTGCATACTCTTCGCAAGCATACACGCCGGTGTCGGTTTCCGAAACCTGCACGGGAAGGCGACCGTCGTTGCCGACCTTCTGGGCCGCATCAGCGTCGAGAATCTCTCCGAGCTTGCGCTTGGAGTATTGCCCGGCGTTGACCGCCACCGGAACGACCGACGCCACGTCCATGGCGAACGGCATCCCCGTCATCCCCATGTAGGTGATCACATGGCGGATCAGGGACTGGTTGGTGTTGAAAGCGGGCTTTGCGAGAGCCATCTGATATTCCTCCTACCTTTGACTAGTGGTCTTGGGTGGTTGTCTACCCAGGCACTAGATAAGGATTGCTGGAATTTCCTGGTTATCAACACCATCCACGAGTGCCTTGACAACCTTGTTCGCTGACGCTGGGCTGAATTCACCCCCGGCGAGAGTGCCGAGTAGCTGACCTGCCTGGGCCGCTGCACCGAGCTTGACGGTGACCAATCCACCTACGATGACGGTGACGTCATTGTCAGGGTTGGCATCGGCAACGGCGTCCATCGTCACACCGAGGACACCTTCGGCGTTCGCGCCGGCCGCTGCGACGGTGCCCGCGCCGGAACGGACCACTGCACGCCACTGTGCGATCGCGGCGCTGGCAGCGTACACCCGACCTACAGAATGCTGACCGATTACTGCAGCCATGCTCATTCTCCTTCTGGCTTACCCGACTCGTCACCTTCTCCACCCGTGGGAGCAGGATCTTTGTCAGGTGCCTCTGGCTCACCCGACCCGTCGCCGTCACCGTCTCCGCCAGTAGGATCAGGATCTGGGGTCGGTGCCTGCGTAGCATCGTCAGCCTCGAATTCGGCGACGATTGCCTTGAGCTTGGCGATGAGTTCTTCCCGGTCACCGCCACTCGACCGACGCAGCTTCCGTGTGACTTCACGGAGCAACGTCCTGCTTGAGATGATCATGTTCAAGTCTCCCGTTCGTCAGAAGTGAGTAGAAAGTGGACTACGACACGTCCGCTTCGTACTCCGCCTTGACGTCTTCGGTGTCAGCCTTGTGGGCCAACTCGGGATTCGCCTTCCGAACTGCCATCAGCGCGTCGCCGAGGTCCGAATGCTGCCCCGTGGCAAGCTCCGCCTGAGCCTTCGCCATCAGCTTCTCGGAGGCAGACACGGTGACAACGCCGCCCGACGGATCGCCCGCTGCAGGCGTCGCCCCGTGGCCGGCAGGCGTCCTCAGTCGATCCTTTGCGAGCTTGGACTGCGCATCGGCCTTCCGAAGCACGCTCAGCACCAACTCACGTGCCGCCTCTGGCAGCTTGTTGATCTCCGTGACGGCCGACGTCAGGTCGTCCTGGCTGATCGTGAGGCTCGGCATCGACGCGGCGATGGTGGCCGCTGCTGCCTTGGCGTCCTTGGCGGCACCCTCTTCACGCAGTCGCTTGATCTCTGCTTCCGCCGTGTCGGCACGAGCGTTGGCGTCTGCGAGTGCCTGAGCGTCAGCTGCTTGCTGCTCCTCGATGGTCATCTGCGTTCTCCTTTTCTTACAAGCCTGCAACCAGGCACTACTTCCATTTCCCTGCGAGAAATTGCTCGTAGGGCATCACCTTGTCTACAGCGCCGGCTGCCATCGCCTCATCGCTGTCGAGCGGTGCACCCCTGCCGAAATTCTCCTGGATATCTTCGAGCTTCATGTCGCGACCTTTGGCGACGGCCTTCTCGAATTGCTTGCGCATCTTCTCGATGCGAGCCTGCATGCGCTTCTTGGTGTCTTCCGACAGTGGCTTCCAAGGCGAGAATTCCGTCTTGCGCTCCGGAGAGCCGAATTCTGTGACCTCGATACCATCCTGCTCTAACTTGCCCGCGAATGACACGTGCATCGCCTTGACGCCGACGCTCCCCGTGGTGCCACTAGGCATCATGAAGACGTAGTCCTGCTGCGACGCGAGGTAGTATGCGGCGCTGCAGGCGAAGCGTGCGAACGCAACCGTCACCATTCTCTTGCGCAGGCCGTACAGCGCGGCTGCTGCTTCTGGGACGCCTTCAACTAATCCACCTGGAGAGTCATACTCCACGATGAGTGTCTTGATGTCATCCGGCAGCATCCGTGGAAGCGACTCAATGTCTTCAGCGGCCGTCTCGTATCCAGCCCAAGTCCAGAATGACCGCGTTGGGACGACGACGCCCCTGACGCCGACCCGTGCCACGCCGTTGAAGATGCTGCACATCAGGTCGCCGATGTACATGTCCTTCTTTTCGCCGTAGTCGTCGCCCGCTGCGATGGCCGCGTCCCGCGCTTCACGCTTCGCCTTGAGATTCTGCAATTCGTTCGCATGCGGTGCCAGATTGAGCAGTGCGGCGCGAGACTCCTCAATCGACACGATGCGAGTATTTGCTAGATCGTTGCGCTCAGCGGCGGTGAGTCTTTTGGCAGACATTACAGGGTCTCGTCGTCGTCATCGTCGGGTTGCGATTCCGGCTCAGCGGGTGCTTCGGACGTGGCCGCTGCATCATGGACTAGATCCGCAACGCTGCCATGGTTGATGCGCGGTGCGTCAGTCGTGTCCATTCCATTCAATGTGAGCAATCTCGGCACTTCGATCCGGTTGACGGCATCCGCGAACCGGTCTAGGTAGGAGTCAATCGCTAATGAGAAGACTGCTTGGTTGATGTTTGCTAGAGCATAGCTGCCAACCTTGCCAGAAGGTAGCAGGAAGTGAGCGGCGTTGACAGGCTGGAGAATGGCGTGATCCTGTCGCTGCAATAGAGTATTGGCTTCGAAGGAGCGAGATCCAGCGCCCTGGGGCATGGTGTACTTGTAGCCTGGCAGACCTATGAGTGCTCCCTGTTGCCCTTTATTGACTCTATCTCTAAGACCATCCAGTCTTTTTCTGAGCTCAATAATTTGTTTGTCAGAGCTATTCTCATTTATATTTGGTGCTTTTCCACCTTGTGGCTCAAATACGGCAGGTGCATTGAGCGTGCGCCGGAGACCGAGCAGCGCGATCGGTTCCATGTCCTCGCGGCGACGGTACGGTGCGTATGAAGGATAGAATGAACTACGACCCAGTATGCCGTATTCTGGCTGATGGGTCACGACTAGTAGAGAATTCGATGATATCTCCGATGTAGATCGGAAGTTGTCCGACGTCTGCCGCAATCCGACGAATTCGTTGTTATCATCCACCAACACTTCATCGATGGAATAATATGGCCGGAAGCTAAAATTCTCCCACAATACTTCAGCGGGGTTGTCAGAATTGTACGTTACCTCGAATATTGCAGCGCCGTAGACCGGTGCGAGCATCGCTTGGCTCACGATGCGGGTCCAGCCGCCGCTATCGCGTGTCAGCAAGTCGATTGCTCTGCGAAGTAGTTCTTCACGCGGGTCCGCGTCGTTGGGCTCATCCTTCTCGCCGACCCACCAATTGACACGCGAGCCGAGGGTGCCGACGACGTTGCGGAATGAACAGACTTGAGGGTTGGACTCAATCATTCTGACGAACCGGATGTAACCCTCAGAGGTACGTAATTCTTCGATGTAGTGTTGGTCGTCACCGCCCAGGGGTGACATGTAATAGCTGTCATAAATATCATCAAGCAGTTCTTCTCCACCGCGCGGTTCATCGCCGCTGTCAGGCGGTGGATCCTCGACCCGGCGAAGGGTTTTGACCCCTAGTTCTGAAAATGACATGTTTCTATACTCTAGCTCATGTCAACCCAAATAGTCAAATTCTAATTGCTTATGCAAGCATTTCGTTGAGGGAGAGCCATTGGTCCAGGTCGAGTGTTGGTTTGGGCGTATAAATTTCGTACCGCGCTGCATCGCACGCATGATCCTTGGTCTTGACAGGCTTGTCTTCTCCACGTTCAGCGGCCTTCGGATCCCAATGGTATTCACCCATTTCTTTCTTTAGGTGTGGACAGTTGCCAATCGTGTAACGCTTGTTGACAAACGCGGTCGCCGCTGCCTTCAACCCCTCGACCACGTCGTTCTCTGCATCGACCCAGTCGAATCCCTTTCCGCTCATCTCCTTCTGGAACCCGGCACTAGTGGATGGGTCGCCGATCAGCGGCACATCCCCATCCGGTACATATTCTCTCACCCACTCACTCGTCTGCTCCGCCTGCTCGACTTCGTTGATTGGACCGTGCACGTGAGCGTCGTATATCCGCTCCGAAACAAAGTGGCTTCTTTGTTTCCCATGTGCGGTGAGCAGTGCGGCGAAGGTGCCACTGGATGCCCAGTCGACGGAAACCGACCACCGCTGCACGGGATCCGGCATGTCACCGCCGTACCACTCTGGGAATATTAGACCGGATAGATCCGCCCACTCGCCGTCAGCCAGCCTTGTCTTCCAATGACCTGTCAAACCACGTTTAATTCTCTGCTTTACCTCCTCGCTGAGCGAGGGGTTGTCATCCATGGTGTATTTGACAGAGACCGCATCGTAGTCTTCTGGCTTATCAATGACTTGTTTCTTGAACCAATGTCCGGTAGCAGCGGGGTTCATGCTGCACCACATCTTCGCGCCTTCAACGCTGAGACGCGTCCACACCATCTGAAATACGGATTCTGGAATTCGGACTACTTCGTCGACGTTAGCGGTCGCGAGCGTCATACCCGCCACCCGATCGGCAGCGCGCTCATCGTTGCCACCCATAATCCAGATCTTGGAAACTCTGCCTCCTGGACGGGGAACGCGCACGTGCCGGCCGCCGACGCCGGAGATCTTAGGGCGATAACCGAGAGATCGCAGGATAGAGAGCGTGCCGATGGTGGAATTAACGACGTTGCGCATCGCGGACGTCTCAGTGACGCCCATGACTAGGTGGTCATGATACGGGAATTTGGCGAGAGCGAATGCAGCGTGGGCAGCGGCCGATGCGACGGTCTTGCCTGAGCGGACTGCACCGACGGCGTTAAAGAGAACGTGAGAGGAAGTGGCGTGGTTTATGGCGAGGCGCTGGCGCGGGGACATCATGAGAGAACACCGAAACTTTTAAGGATGAGAAGGAAGGGGTGGGTCACCGTTAGCTACCTTGGAAGGATTGGATTAGATGCAAAGTTAGAAAGGATTAGTGGAAACAATACGTTTGATCGCACGCGAGCGGGCGCGTTACTCGAGCCTCTCTTGCCGGTCCGCGCGGTTCACCAGCTTGGCCGCTGCATCCATATGGTGCTTCTCTTCTGCATATGAGCCACCCTCTCGACGTATGTCTTCCGCGATGCGGTATTCACGGGAGGCAGCCTCGCGGAGTGCTTTGACACTGGGCATGGTCAATCCTCCTTGGGTGGTGGTAGTGGTTTGGTCTCATCAGACATTCCAAGGAAGTCGCGAGCCATGCGATCGGCCTCTGCAGCGCGGGAGGCTTCTGGCAGTTCGGATAGGATGCGCGTTATGCGGGCTTCGTCTTTGATGAGTGCGGCTGCACGCTTGGCGTCGCCCGACCGAACGTCAGGTTTGTCGAAATCTTCTAGAGCTTCGAGACCTAGTTCCAGAATGCGAGTGCGGGCGCGGATGCGCATGGAGGAGATGTGGTCGTCTTCGAGACGGGCGTAATATTTGATCTTAGCGTCGCGGCGTTTGCGCCAGTCGTCGTCGCGACTCCATCCCATCCATTTGGCTCTTTGGGAAGGTGTAGGCTCCAAACCGAAATGGATGATTGCTGCACGGATGCTGCCGTTGGACTCACAGAACGCGCGGAAACAGCGGTGGCGGTATGGATTTTCGCCGGGTCGGTGCTCCCAGATGCGCTCAATGGGTTTGCTGGACATTTGTCACTTATATGCTAATGGTGTGACTAATTCTAGTCAAGTGGCGCGACGGCGGACGGGTTCTAGCGAATAGAAGATCGCGTGCGCGCGAGACTGCGATCTGCATTGCAGCGCCGGCACCCTCGCCGTGTGGGATAGTGTCGGCACGTCGGGTGCGAAGATGCGACCCCGCACCTACTCCCGCACCTCAACCCGCACCCACAATTAACCCTTATATTCACAGGGTTTTTTTCACCCAGGTGCGGGGGTGCGACCTTTTTTACTATATATTGTATAGAGAGATAATTAAAAGAAAGAGATACGTGTAAACATATGTATGCACTAGATATGCATAAACATGTATATGCACTGCAATTATTTAATTGGCCATAAGGGGAGATTCGCTAGCGGTGCGCCGCACCCAGCACCCAGCGCTGTAACTCACAATAAATCAACAACTTAGCTCTGAGTGCTCCCCCGCACCTTTTTGAACCGCCGCACCTGCATCCCAAATCCCAACAATCAACACTCATGCTCTCCACCTCGAAATCACCGGACTTAATTATTTGCAAGTCCGCCCTTGCCTACCCAGTTTAACTGGGATACACTTTCAACAGTCACTTGATGAGGTTCTAGCAATGTCAAAACTCGAAAACCGTGGCAACTGCATCGCTACCCCAGTCCTGGTCAAGCCTACTCCAGAGATGAGGCGCAAGATCGAGGAGATAGCCATGGAAGAAAACCGCCCCATGGGTTTCATCCTCAAAGAGGCATTTATTGAGTACGTAGAACGACGTGAAGCTCGCAAGAACAGCTAGGGCAGGAATTTCGCCGGCTGGGTGGCCATCACTCCGACCCAAACCGGCGTGAGAAGAAAGATGACTAATCCTACTACACCTGACCCTGACGGTCAACACCCGCAACAAGAAGAAATCTCATCTCAAATAGAAGCGGTAGATAGTCAGTCTGATTCTGGCTATACTGACTCATCCGATTCTGCACCTAATCCTGCTACCCCACCTATTATTGGCAAGTCACTAGGCAACAACTATTATTCATGGGATACTAAAGATTGGCGTACATATGCCACGGTTACTCCCTCACAAGTAGCCCACCAAGTTTTAAGAGAATTTGCTGATTCTCTTATCATTGTAGAGACTAAGTCATCTGACTCAGTATCCCGACAGATACTTTCTCTACCACATGGTAGATCTGCTAGCGATTGTATTTGGAGAGAAGACTCACAGCAGATACGTAACAAAATCGAAATGTCAATATCTGGGCATATCACCTTCTTCAAAGTAATTATGGAAGAATATATCAGTGAGCAAGCCAATAAAGAAAAAGACGCAAAAAAATCAAATGACATCTCAAAATTACTTAGAAAGTCACAACAAGCCGTTGAATCTGCTCTGAAATTAAAGACGAAACTTTACTTCTTAAATGAAGTAATGGAGAAGATGATCACAGTTGCATTACACTTGAAAGCAACTAACCAACCCATTGAAAATCTGCAAATAAAGGACCAATCTGAGATTAACGCAGATATGCGTTACTTGGGTGCCCCCAACGGCGTCATAGATCTCCACACCGGCGAGCTTCTCCAAGGTGAAAAAGCTGCTAGTAAAATCGTGACAGCTTCAATTACCGACCCATATAATCCAGATGCTAAGCACGATTTGTTGAAGTATATGTACGACGGTGCGGGAGTGGATAATGTCAAAGAATATGTCAGACAAGAATTGGCATTCTCTTTATTTGGTGTACCAAGTAAGAGAATTATATTCTTCTTGGGAGCAACCAATAGTGGAAAATCTGCTTTAATGTCATTAAGTGTTGCTTCCTTGGGAGATTATGGAAAATTCATGCATACAGCAACTCTTGCCAAGCAACCTGGTAAGGGTACAAACGTCCCATCACAACATTTATATAATCTCACAGCACCTGTTAGAATAGCAGTGGGAGATGAACAAGAGAATGTTAATTTCGATGCAGCGTTAATGAAGCAGTATAGTTCTGGATCATTTGTTGATATGAGAAAGATGTTTGAGAATGGTGGTAATAGAAAAATTACTGCCACTATGATAGTAATGGCAAATGAGCTCCCCAATACTGGAATCAAATTGAGAGATTCTGCAATTAAAAATCGTATAAGATTGGTAGAATTTCTAAAACTTGATAAGATGAATTCTTTTTTGGACGACAGTTTAATGTCTAATCCAGACCATCAAACTCTTAGACAAGCATTTCTAGTAGATCTAATCAAATGCTTCAGAGATAACTTCATTGTTGAGGGTAAACCACGACTATTCAAGCCGCGCACGCCACTAAATGTTCAAACTTATATGCAAGAAATAGAAGAAGAGGACCAGAGAGCAATCGATAGATGGTTTGAAGAGTATATAATTCCAGATGCAAATAGTCAGTTCACTAGCGATGCATTGTTCAGTGAACTGTCAAATACTTATCAACCTTCCTCTGACCACACAATTAAAATCCAAGGCACAACGTATAAAAGAGATACTATTTCTGCAGAAATGAGTAAGAGATTAGGCATGAAAACTAAAAATGTCACAGTGACCATTGCTGGCAAGAAAATGAAATTGCGAGGTTGGCGTGGTTATAAACTACTGACACAAGATGGAGTATTCAAAAGGAGAGAGGTATCATGACACCATCTGAGACCGCACTAGCACTATACGAACTTGGTTACCACCCAACTAGGTGTTGTACTCCGAAGTGTG
>Ga0209543_1000692_pt1 | contig 39371 bp, 36 predicted proteins | sample MesohylFT_FD_187296 | JGI IMG/M metagenome (GOLD analysis project Ga0209543, IMG submission 187296) | Host-associated microbial community of the marine sponge Aplysina aerophoba from Gulf of Piran - sponge mesohyl, lysed by freeze-thaw... | ecosystem: Host-associated > Porifera > Sponge >...
CCGCCGTCAGCGTCGTCTTGCCATGATCCACATGACCGATCGTCCCAACATTGCAGTGCGGCTTCGTACGCTCGAACTTCGCCTTCGCCATCTCAATCGTTCCCCGGTGTGGGTTGGCTCGCCGGGCCGGAATCGGGGCCCGCGCGGTCGGTATCTGGAGCGGGTGATGGGAATCGAACCCACACAACCAGCTTGGAAGGCTGGGGCTCTACCATTGAGCTACACCCGCGCGACGTCCCTGGGTCTCCCGCTGCACTGGCCGTTCGCTCCGCCAATCGCTCCCGCGCCCTCGCGATGCCGCCGCGGAGGGCTGGTGGAGGGGGTTGGATTCGAACCAACGTAGGCAAACGCCAACGGGTTTACAGCCCGTCCCCTTTAGCCGCTCGGGCACCCCTCCGCGCCCGCCGAATTAGGCGATTTGCATCCTCCTGTCAACGACAGGAAAAGTGCGAAAGCGCCCGTCCCGGACCATGGGAGGCGCGCCATGCAGGATCAGTTGTTAGAACAATGTTGCAGCGCATTATAGTCTCTCCCATGACTCGAAACAAGGCCACGCGCGCCGGTCGGGCGCCGCGCAACACGGTCTGGCTCTACGGCCGGCACGCGGTCGCCGCCGCGCTCGCCAACCCGGCGCGGCGGCGGCTCCGCCTGCTCGCCGAACGCGATGCGGCCCGGGCCTTCGCCGCCCACGGGCCGGAGATCGTCGACCGCGACGCGCTGCGCCAGTTCCTCCCCGACGGCGCGGTCCACCAGGGGCTTGCCCTGCTCGCCGAACCGCTCGCCGATGGCGGGCTCGAATCGGTTCTCGATGCAGCGCGGTCGCGCGAGCGCGCAGCCGCCGTCGTGCTCGACCGGGTGCAGGACCCGCAGAACGTGGGCGCGGTGCTCAGGAGCGCGGCCGCGCTGGGCGCGCTCGCCATGGTGATCCCGGACCGCCACGCCCCGCCGGAGACCGGGGCGCTCGCGAGGGCCGCTTCGGGCGCGCTCGAATCGGTGCCGGTGATCCGGGTCGCCAACCTCGCCCGCGCGCTCGGCCGGATGAAGGCGGGCGGGTTCTGGTGCGTCGGCTTCGACGCCGGCGCCGGGACCGAACTCGCGCCGGGCGAGCTGCCCGACCGCTGCGCCCTGGTGCTCGGCGCCGAGGGGCGCGGGCTGCGCCGGCTGACGGCGGAAAGCTGCGATCTCCTGCTGCGCATCCCGATGGCGGCGGGCGCGGCGAGCCTCAACGTCTCGGCCGCCGCCGCCATCGCGCTCTACGCCCACGCGCAGGCGGCGTAGCCGGGTCAGCCGGGGCGGTCGTCGGCCTCGGCAAGCGCTCCGTGCAGCGCCCGCACCGCCCGCACGAAGCAATCCATCGGCGCGGCGGTGATGCCGGCGCCGATCTGGCCGATCCCGGCCTCGCGGTGGGCGATCCCGGTATTGACGATCGGCCGCACCCCGCTGTCGACGACCCGGCGCGCGTCGATCCCGGCCGGCGCCGCGGCGAAGTCGAGGATGGGGAGGGTGAAGGCGGGGTTCGCGCCGAGCGCGATGCCGCGCATCCTGCGGCTGGCGGCGATCGCCTCGCCCGGGCTGCCGCCGACGAAGCGGACGATCGCCGGCGCCGCGGCCATCGCGAACCCGCCGAGCCCGGCGGTCTCGGTGATCGCGCTGTCGCCGATGTCGCGCGCGGCGTGCTCCCGGCCGAAGCCGGAGAAGTAGAGCCCGTCGACCACCGGCGCGGGGGCGGAGAACCACGAATCCCCGGTCGCGCTCGTCTGGATGCCGAACTCCACCCCGTTGCGCGCCATCGCGGTCACCATCGAGGCATACGGCACGCCGCGCGCGGCATCGAGCATCGCCTTGCAGGCGGCCATCGAGAGGTTGAGGAAGAAATGGTCGTTGCCGGCGATGAAGGCGAAGACCCGGGCGATCGCCCGGGGATCGGCGCCGGAGGCGAGCGCCGGCGCGATCAGCCGCTTGACCAGCAGCGAGGTCGCGGCCGCGTTGCGGTTATGCGCCTCGTCGCCCATATGCAGCGCCTGGGCGATCAGGGGCTTGAGCTCGACCGGCCCGTGCGCGTCGAGCGCGCGCGCCAGCACGTCGGCGAGCTCCCCCTGCATCCAGCGCAGCCGCTCGATCACCTCCGGGCCGTTGGCGCCGAAGCGAAGCACCTTGCCCAGCCCCTCGTTGAGGCTACAGAAGGCAACATTGCCGGCTGGCGGGTTCTCGACCACCCAGAGCGGCATCGACGGCGAGGTGACGCCCGACATCGGCCCGACGGCGGCGTGGTGGTGGCAGGAATCGAACGCCACCCCGCCCGCATCGGCGAGCGCGCGCGCGGCGTCGAGATCCGCGGCCCAGCCCTCGAACAGGATCGCGCCCAGCGCCGCGCCCCGCATCGGCCCGCACATCGCCTCCCAGGCCACCGGCGGGCCGGCATGCAGGATCGTCCGTTCGCCCATCCCGGGCAACGCCTCCGACGCCCGCGCGATCCCCGTCGCGCGGGGCTCGGCGGCGAGGAAGCGGTCGAACGCGACGCGGTTGGCGGTCTCGACGCGGGGGTCGTTGACCGTCCCGGCGAGCGCGAGTCCGGCCTCCCGCGACCCGTCCGCCGGCGGGCGCCAGTCGATGTCTACGGCGCTGCCGCCGGACTCCCGGATCGCTTCGCCGAACGCGGCAACGCCGAGATTGAGCACCGCGGGACCGGTCGGGCCGGCGTCGCTCACGTCTCGCCTCCGTCGGCGATCCGGGCGGCGATCCGGGCGGCGATTCGCGCGGCCTGCGCGTTGCTTCCGGCGAGCACCATGCCGGCGTCGGCGAGCGCCGCCTCCTGACGCGAAAGGCATTGGGGATCGGCCTCGGTGCCGCATACCGAGCCCACCGCGACCGGGCCGTCGAGGGCGCGGATCGCCGGGGCGAGCGCCGCCGCCGGGTCGCCATGCGCGCCGAAGCCGAGAACCACGTCGACCAGGATCGCCGCCGTGTCGGGCGCGGCCGCGGCATCCCCGATTCTCTCCACCCTGGGACGGTAATCGATCATCGGGTGGGGTCGGCCGCTTGTGTAGGCGTCGTCGCCGAGATCGAGCATCAGGTGCCGGCCCGCCTTGCCGTCCCAGGCATCGCGCGGATCGAGCGGCGCGTTGGACAGGATCCGCCCGAGCAGGGGTGCGGCGACCGCCTGGGCCTCGTAGCAGAGCGTGCCGCCGGAGAACAGCCCGACGACGCGGTCGCGCCCGGCCGCGCGCGGCGCCGGCGGGTCGGCGCCGGGGCCGGTCGTGCCGGTCGCCAGCGCCGCCGCGTCCTCCAGCGTCGCCGCGAACCGCAGATTGGTCGGGCGTTCGGGCGGCGGCGGCGCGCCGACGAAGCAGGCGACAACCGGCTTTCCCGCCGCGCCCGCGGCGTCGAGCAGGCGCCGCATGACCGCCTTGTCCGGCGGCTTGGAGACCAGCACGATGCGTTCGGTCCCCGGGTCCGCGGCCAGCATGGCGAGCCCGCGCAGCGTCGTCGTCCCGCCGACCTCGCGCGACAGATCCCGCCCGCCGGCGCCGATGGCGTGCGAGATCCCCGCCCCCTGGCGGTCGACCAGGCAGGCGATTTGCTGCAGCCCGGTGCCCGATGCGCCGACGATGCCGATGGCGCCTCGCCGCACCCGGTTGGCGAAGCCGAGCGGCACCCCGCCGACGATGGCGGTGCCGCAATCGGGACCCATCAGCAGCCGGCCCCGGCGCTCGGCCTCGCGCTTGAGCGCGACCTCGTCCTCGAGCGACACGTGGTCGGAAAACACCATCGCGTCGAGCCCGAGGCGCAGCGCCTTCATCGCCTCCGCCGCCGCGTACTCGCCGGGGCAGGAGATCAGCGCGAGCGTCGCATCCGGCGCCGCGTCGACGGCTTCGGCGAGGCTGCGCGGGCGCGCCGGGGCGCCCTCCCCGCCGGGCGCGGCATCCGGCCGGGTCCCGCCGTCCAGCATCGCCGCCGCCCGGTCGAGCGCCCCGCCGAGCGCCTGCCCGTCATCGCCCTCGACGATCACCAGGAGGTCGTTCGCGCGGGCCTCGATACCCGCCAGGGCGACGCCGTTCTCCCTCAGCATGGCGAGGTTGGCGGGGCTCGCCATCACCGCCGAGGCGCGCGCGATGCCCGCCTCGCTCTCGAGCGCGGCGGCGAGCTGCATCAGGGTGACCGAATCGCGGAACAGGCCGCGCCGCAGCAGGCTCCGGACAGCCATCGCGGCGGCCTAGCCGGGCACCCTGTCCATGTCGACGATGGCGGCCACCATGCCGCCGCCGGCCGGCCCCTGCTGCAGCGCCGCGACCGAGACGAAGACGGCCGGGTCGCCGAGCGCGGCGGCGACCACCCCGCCCACCGTTGCCTTTGTCGTCAGGGTGTGGTGAACGTCGGAATCGTTGAGCGAGACCTGCCGCCTGCCGCGTAGCCGCCCGGTCGGATCGGTCTCGCATTTGACGAAGCAGTTGACCACCGCGTCGCCCAGATCCGACGGGTGCGGCCGGTCCGGCAGAGTCAGCCCGGCGTTGCGGATCGCCTCGTAGATGCCGTCGGTGTCGATCGCGTCCTTCATCACCGAATGGCCGATGCGGAACCGCCCGCCGACGCCTTTGCGGTTGCCGACCACAACGATCTGCGCCTCCATCTGCTCGTTGCCGCTGGAGCACGACGCGACCGAGGAGTAGAGGTCGAAGTCGCGGCCGATCTGGTCCTCGCGCGGCATCGGGATCTCGCCGAGCGCGTAGCCGATGCCGAGCGCCGCCGTGGCGTTGGCGATCGACATCGATTCCATGGTCTCCTCGGTGGCCACCGTATGGCCCCGCGACTTGGCTTCGGCGATGCTCTCGGTGGTGAGCAAAGGGGACTTGGACTGCACGTAGTGGATGTCGGACGCATCCTCGATGCCGGCGTCCTTCATCGCGCGCCGGACGCCCCCGGCGACCTTCTCGACTCCCGCGGGCCGGCCGATGTCTTCGGGCGCGATGGCTTCCGACATGGCGATGCCGATGGCGAGGCGTTCGGCCTCCGGGTCGGGGTCGGGGTCGTCGACGCGGGCGAACACGTTGATATGCGGCGCGATGATCCCGGGACAGCCGCCCGACAGCGCGATCGGCACCCGCATCGCCGCCTCGCGTCCTCCGCTGCCCTCGCGCACCAGGAAGTCGCGCAGCACCCGGTCGACCAGGATGCGGCCGAAATCGTTGACCCCGCCATTGCCCTCGGTCTTGGCGACCAGCGCCACGATGTCGTCGACGCCGAACCCCTCCTCCGCCATCGCCGCCTCGATGCCGGCGGTGTCCTGGACATGCTCCATCGCAACCTTGCGGACGACTATGGCCATGGCTGTTCTCCCTGCCTCGCGCACTCTCGGGCCGCACCCTAGCAGAGCACCCACGGCGCTTGAATGCGGCCCCGAGGGGCGCTATCTGTCGCGGGGAAGCCGGATTAGCTCAGCTGGCAGAGCGGCTGATTTGTAATCAGCAGGTCGTCCGTTCGAATCGGACATCCGGCACCACCCGCCCGGCGCGCCAGGCGGATTTTGCGTCGAGGAAATAGGTCAACGATGCTGACCATTGTTTCACGTGAAACATTGTCCCGAAACGGTACTATTTTCGCGCCCCCCGGGGAGCCCTCGACAGACCGCCCGGGCGGCCCTCCGGGACGCCGGAACGCGTGGGGCGATCTCGCGCCCGCCTAGCCCGCCCGCTCGCCGAGCGAGATGGAGCGCAGCGCGGCGCCGACCGAGACCACGTCCTTGTCGCCATAGCCCAGCAGCGTGGTGAGCTGGTAGACCTCGCGCGTCGCGCTCGCCAGCAGCGACGGCGATTTGGTGTCGGCGGCGAGCTTGGCGAACAGCGAGACGTCCTTGAGCGCGACCTCGGTGGCGAAGACCGGCCCGTCCTCGCCGGTGAGGATGCGCTTCGACAGCGCGCCCAGGATGGTGCTGTTCGACATGCCGCTGGAGAGCACCTCCAGCAGCCGGTCGAGATCGACCCCGAGCTTGGTCGCCAGCGCGAAGGTCTCGGCATACATCGCGTGCATGCAGAGCCCGTTGACGTTGTTGAGCAGCTTGAAGGTATGGCCCGCGCCGACCGGACCGCAATGGACGAAGCGTTCGGAGACCGCCTCGAAGGCGGGGCGGCAGCGCTCGACGACCTCCTCCGGGCCACCGACCAGGAGCACGATGGTGCCCTCCCAGGCGTGCTGCTCCATGCGCAGCATCGGCGCGTCGATCACCTGCACCGACCGGACCGCCGCCTGTTCCGCGAGCTCGCGCGTCACCGCGGGGTCGCTGGTCGAGAAGTCGACCAGCACGCTCCCCTCGCGCGCGTTGGCGATCAGCCCGTCCGGCCCGAGATAGACCGCGCGGATCGCATCGATGCTTTGCAGGCAGGTGCCGATCGTCGTCGTCGCCGCGCACAGCCCGGCGAGCCCGTTCGCCGGCCTGGCCCCCATGCCGGCGGCGCGCTCCATGGCCGCCGGGTCGCTGTCGAAGACCGAGAGTTCGAAGCCCTGCGCCAACAGGTTGCGGGTGAGCCCCTTGCCCATGATTCCCGCGCCGACCAGCCCGAAACTGCGTTCCACCGTCTCTCCTCCCCCGCTCATTCGGCGGCCTGATCTTCCGCCCCCGGGGGGCGCCAGCGCAAGACCGGGCGGCGCGCGGCGGCGGTCTCGTCGAAGCGGCGGCGGGGCGCGTGCGCCGGCGCGGCGTGGAACGCATCGGCCTCGCCCGCCAGCGCGCGCCGGACGATCCCCCTGAGCGTGGCGACCAGGTGGTCGAGGCTTTCGCGCGACTCGGTCTCGGTGGGCTCGAGCAGGAGCGCGCCATGCACCACCAGCGGGAAGTAGATGGTCGCCGGGTGGTAGCCCTCGTCGATCATCGCCTTGGCGAGGTCGAGCGTGCTCACGCCGGTGTCCTTGAGGAAGGCGTCGTCGAACAGCACCTCGTGCATGCAGGGGCCGTCATAAGGCAGGCTCATCAAATCGGCCAGCCCGGCCGACACGTAGTTGGCGTTGAGCACCGCATCCGAGGAGGCCTGGCGCAGCCCGTCGATGCCGTGGCTCAAGATGTAGGCGAGCGCCCGGACGAACATGCCCATCTGGCCGTGGAAGCGCTTGACCCGGCCGAAGGCGGCCCCGCCATCGTGCTCGACCAGCCGGAAACCGTCCGGCCCGCCGACCACGTAGGGCACCGGCGCGAAGGGCGCGAGCGCTTCCGAGAGCGCGATCGGGCCGCTGCCCGGACCGCCGCCGCCATGCGGCGTCGAGAACGTCTTGTGCAGGTTGAGATGCATGCAGTCGATGCCGAGATCGCCGGGCCGCACCCGGCCGACGATGGCGTTGAAATTGGCGCCGTCGGAGTAGAAATAGGCGCCCGCTTCGCGCACCGCCCCGGCCTGCTCCAGGATCTCGTCCTCGAACAGCCCGCAGGTATTGGGGTTGGTCAGCATGAAGGCCGCGACATCGCCGTCGAGCGCGGATTTCAGCGCCGCAAGATCGACCCGCCCGCGCGCGTTCAGCGGCACCGCGGCGACCTCGTAGCCGCACATCGCGGCGCTCGCCGGGTTGGTGCCGTGCGCGGAATCGGGCACCAGCACGCGCTTTCTCGCATCGCCCGCCGCCTCGTGCGCCGAGCGGATGGTCATCAGCCCGGTCCACTCGCCATGCGCGCCGGCGGCGGGGGAGAGAGCGATCGCCGGCATCCCGGTGAGCGCCCGGAGCCAGCCGGCCAGCCGGTCCATCAGGGCGAGCGCGCCCTGCACGGTGGATTGGGGTTGCAAGGGGTGGATGTCGGCGAAGCCCGGCAGCCTGGCGAGCTTTTCGTTGAGCCGCGGGTTGTGCTTCATCGTGCAGGAGCCGAGCGGGTAGAGGCCGCTGTCGATCGCGTAGTTCTTCTGGCTCAGCCGCGTGAAATGGCGCACCACCTGGGGCTCGGAGAGCCCGGGCAGGCCGATCGGCGCCGCGCGCGCCAGCCCGCCGAGGCGGTCGGCGACCGCCGGCGGCTCCGGCAGGTCGACGCCCGTGCGCCCGTCGGCGTGCTGTTCGAAGATCAGCTGCTCCTCGAATCGCAGTCCGCGATGGCGGATGCCGTCCGCCCCCGTCCCGGCGCTCACCGCAGGGCCTCCCGCAGCGCGGCTTCGAGCGCCGCCATGTCGTCCTCCGAAACGGTCTCGGTGGCGGCGACCAGCAGGAGCGGCGCGGCGTCGGCCTCGCCCGGCAGCAGGCGGGACACCGGCACGCCCGCGAGCACGCCGCGCGCGGCGAGCGCGTCGACCACGCCGGCGGCGGGGCGGTCGAGGCGGAGGGTGAATTCGTTGAAGAAGCTCTGGTTCACGACCGCCGCGCCGGGGACCGCGTCGAGCCGCTCGGCGAGCGCTACCGCCCGGGCGTGGTTGAGCCGCGCGAGCCGGGTGAACCCCGCCTCGCCGAGCAGGCTCAGATGGATCGCGAAGGCGAGCGCGCAGAGCCCCGAATTGGTGCAGATGTTGCTGGTCGACTTCTCGCGCCGGATATGCTGCTCGCGGGTCGCCAGCGTCAGCACCCAGCCGCGCCTTCCGTCGGCGTCCAGCGCCTCGCCGGCCAGCCGTCCCGGCATCTGCCGGACGTGGCGGTCGCGGCAGGCGAACAGCCCGACATAGGGTCCGCCGAAGGTGAGCGGATTGCCGAGCGACTTGCCTTCGGCGGCGACGATGTCGGCCCCCATCTCGCCGGGGGATTCGAGCGCGCCGAGCGCCACCGCCTCGGTCACCACGGCGATCAGCAGCGCGCCCGCCGCGTGGCAGGCCCCGGCGAGCGGCGCGAGATCGCGCACCCGGCCGAAGAAATCGGGGTACTGCACGACGACGCAGGCGGTGTCTTGGTCGATCCTCCCTGCGAGCGACTCGGTGCCGTCGAAATCGGGCGCCGGGCAGTCGAGCTCGGCATCGAGGAATCTGAGCCCGGTCCCGGTCACCTCGCGGTATTGCGGGTGGAGCGCGCCGGAGACCACCACGCGGCGGCGCCTGGTGACGCGGCGCGCCATGCCGACCGCCTCCAGGCAGGCGGTGGCGCCGTCATACATCGACGCGTTGGCCACATCGAGGCCGGCGATCAGCGCGACCTGGGTCTGGAACTCGAACAGGGCCTGCAGCGTGCCCTGCGAGATCTCCGGCTGGTAGGGGGTGTAGGAGGTGAGGAACTCGCCGCGCTGGATCAGCGCGTCGACGCTCGCCGGCACGTGGTGGCGATAGGCGCCGGCGCCGAGGAAGAACGGCGCCGAGCCGGCGGCGAGGTTCTGTGCGGCAAGCGCGCCGAGGTCGCGCTCGACCTCGATCTCGCCGGCGTGGTCGGGCAGGTCGAAGACCGGGTCGCGGGCCGTCTCGGGCACGTCGCGGAACAGGCTGTCCACGGAGGGTACGCCGATCGCGGCGAGCATCGCCCGGCGGTCGGACTCGGTCAGCGGGAGGTAGCGCATCGCTCCGCCTTTCGCCAGGGTCAGAGGGTGGACACGAAGTTCCGATAGGCCGGTTCGTCCAGCAAGGCCTCGACCTCGTCGGGATCGGACATCCTCACCTTGAGGAACCAGCCGCCGCCGGTCGGCTCGCGGTTGACCAGCCCGGGATCGTCGGCGAGCGGGTCGTTGACCGCGACCACCTCGCCGCTCACCGGCGCATAGACCTCGCTCGCCGCCTTGACCGACTCGACGACCGCCGCCTCGTCGCCCTGGGCGACCGCCCGGCCGGGCTCGGGGAGCTCGACGAACACCACGTCGCCGAGCTGATCCTGGGCGTATTCGGAAATCCCGATCACCGCGATATCGCCTTCGACGCGGACCCATTCATGATCTTCGCTGTATCTGAGGTCGGCCACGGCCCTACCCTCCCTTGCCGGTGAAATATCGGTGCGGAACGAATGGCAGCGCGGCGATGCGGGCCGGCAGCGGCCGGTCGCGCACCACCACCTCGACCGCCCTTCCGGCTTCGCTCGCCCGGGCGTCGACATAGCCCATCGCCACCGGGCCGCCTATGCTCGGCCCGAAGCTGCCGCTGGTGATCTCGCCGATCGCCGCGCCGCCGACCGCGCGGATCGTGGTATGCGCGCGCGCCGGGGCGCGGCCGTCGGGCCGGATGCCGACGCGGCGGCGCGGCGGCCCCGAGGCGAGCTGGTCGAGGATGACGCGGGCGCCGGGAAAGCCGCCCTCTGCCCGCCTGCGCCTGCCGACGGTCCAGGCGAGCCCGGCCTCGACCGGCGTCGTGGTTCGGTCGATGTCCTGGCCGTAGAGGCAGAGCCCGGCCTCCAGCCGCAGCGTGTCGCGCGCGCCGAGACCGGCCGGTTCGACCTCCGGCCGGTCGAGCAGCATGCGGGCGATTCGTTCGGTGTCCCCGGCCGGGATGGATATCTCGAACCCGTCCTCGCCGGTATAGCCGGACCGGGTGACCGCGAGCCTGGCGCCGTCGATCTCGAACGGCGCGGCGGTCATGAAGGGGAGCGCCTCGGCGCCCGGCGCCAGCCGGGCGAGGACGGCGGCCGCCTGCGGGCCCTGCAACGCCACGAGGCCGCGGTCGAGCTCTTCGACCGCGCACCCCCCGGGCAGCGCCTCGCGCATGTGGGCGATGTCGGCGTCCTTGCAGGCGGCGTTGACGACGACGAAAAGATAGTCGCCGACATTGGTGACGATCAGGTCGTCGAGGATGCCGCCCGCCTCGTCGGTCAGCACGGTGTAGCGCATCCGTCCCGGGGCGAGCCCCGCGATGTCGCCCGGCACCAGAGCCTCCAGCGCCTCCGCCCGGTCGGCGCCGCGGATCGTGAGCTGGCCCATATGCGAGACGTCGAACAGCGACGCCGCGCTTCGCGTGTGCAGGTGTTCCTCGATGATCCCGCGGGCATAGTGGATCGGCATGTCGTAGCCGGCGAACGGCGCCATCCTGGCGCCCAGCGCGCGGTGCAGGCCGGTCAGCGGGGTCGGCCTGGCGGGAGCGGATTCGGGATCGCTCATCGGGTCCTCCGGCAGAAAGCACGCGCGCGTCTAGCGCCGCGCGCCCCCTCTGTCCGTGGACCTGAGAGAATCACGGGACGGCTCCGTCCCGCTTACCCCTTCGGTGGGACCGCTCGCCTGGCGGCGGAGCGGCCCGCTTTCCAGAGACACATCAACCCGCGGTCCGTTTGCCTGAGAGTTTCCGGGGCCCTTGCTCCTTCGGCGCCGGTCCGAGACCGAACTCTCCCGCGGGGGTCGTCTGTGTAGCGCAGCGTCCGACCGGTGATCGGACACACTCTATCTAGTGGGCGGGGGAATCCGCGTCAACCGCGCGCGGGAGCCGGCGCCCGGGAGCCGCCCGACCGGTTGTAGTCGAGCTGGCCGCGGTCGAGCTGAAAACCGATGAAGACGTTGTAGTCCCGTGCGCTGCGCCCGTCGGCGAGCGGAATCGAGATCGCCACGCCATCCCGGAACAGCGCCCGGTCGCGGCCCGCCTCGAATGCGACCTCGACGGGAAAGACGCGCTTGCCGGCGGGGTCGGGGTGGAACTCCTGGATGGCGACGAAATGGGCGAACCGCGCCTTGCCCGTGCGGTTCGCCGGGCCGCGGTCGAGCGAGAATTCGACCACCAGATCGACCTCGACCGAATCCTTCTCGACGTTGCATTCTCCGGCGAAATTCACCAGCCGGCCCTGCACCACCACGTCGGTCGCGTCGCGCCCCTGGCCGGGGCGGAATTCGGTCAGCCGGTCGGCGTATTCGAGGATCTCGACCCGGGGGCAGATCCTCTCCGCCCGCCCGTCGTCGCCGCCGCAGCCATGGACGGCGAGCGAAACCGCGATCGCCGCCAGCGGAAGGGCGACCCGGCGGCGGAACAGCACTGAAAGACCGCCTCGCGGACGCGTCATCGAACCCTAGAGGTCGTTGTGGGTACCGTCGCAGACCGGCTTGTTCGACGTGCTCTTGCAGCCGCAGAACCAGATCGTCCGGTCGGCCTTGGCCTCGTACTGCATGGGCGCCAGACCGGTGCCCTTGTGCGAGCCGTCGCAGAACGGCTGGGAGCCGCTGCGCCCGCAGGCGCACCACCAGTATTCGTTGCCCGCCTCGACCTCGATGCCGTAGGGCTCCTTTTGCGCGATGACCGGTTCCGCCATGACCTAGCTTCCTATCCGAATGCCGTTATGCTATCTGGGCGGGCACTCTAGTGTTCCGGGCCGCGATCCTCAAGGCGGCGATTGGAACGGGGTCGGCAGCCATGCAGAAGCCTCCGCTAAGAATACTTCTCGCCGGTCCGCGCGGGTTCTGCGCCGGGGTCGACCGGGCGATCAACATCGTCGAGCTGGCGCTCCGCAAGTACGGCGCGCCGGTCTATGTACGCCACGAGATCGTCCACAACCGCTACGTCGTCGAGGCGCTGGAGCAGAAGGGCGCGGTCTTCGTCGAGGAGCTGGATGAGGTGCCCGACGGCGTCCCGGTGGTGTTCAGCGCCCATGGCGTCGCCAAGGCGGTGTTCTCCGAGGCCGATTCGCGCGAGCTGTTCTATCTCGACGCGACCTGCCCGCTGGTCACCAAGGTGCATGTCGACGCGCAGCGCCACGAGCGCGAGGGGCGGCAGGTCATCCTGATCGGCCACGCCGGCCATCCCGAGGTGATCGGAACGATGGGCCAGCTCCCCGAGGGCGGGATCGTCCTCGTCGAGACCGTGGAGCAGGCCCGGACGGTCGAGGTCGACGATCCCGGGCGGCTTTCCTACGTCACCCAGACCACGCTGTCGGTCGACGACACCGAGGCCATCGTGAAGGCGCTGCGGGAGCGCTTCCCCGCGATCGAACCGCCGCGCAAGGAAGACATCTGCTACGCCACCACCAACCGGCAGGCCGCGGTCAAGGCGATCGCCGGGCGCTGCGACGCGCTTGCGGTGATCGGCGCGCCGTACTCGTCCAACTCCCGGCGCCTCGTCGAGGTGGCGCGCGCCGCGGGATGCGCGAAGGCGGTGCTGGTGCAGCGCGCGGGCGAGATGGACCCCGCCTGGCTGGACGGCGTGGGCACGCTCGGGCTGACGGCCGGCGCATCGGCGCCCGAAATCCTGGTCGAGGAGCTGATCGACCGGTGCCGCGCGCTGTTCGACGTGACGGTCGAGGAGGTCTCGTCGATCGAGGAGTCGGTCGAGTTCAGCCTGCCGCGAGCGCTCACCGCCTGAGCCGGAAGCGGGCGGCGACATGGCGGTCTATACCGATGTTCCGGACGATGCGCTCGAAGCCTTCGTCGCCGCCTACGACATCGGCGGCGTGCTCGCCTGCAAGGGGATCGCGGAGGGCATCGAGAACTCGAACTACCTGCTCCAGACCGAGCGCGGCTCGTACATCCTGACGCTGTATGAGCGCCGGGTGGCGCCGGAGGACCTGCCCTTCTTTCTCGGGCTGATGGACCACCTCGCGGGCCGCGGCATCGCCTGCCCGACCCCGGTTCGCGGGCGCGACGGCGAGGCGCTCAGGCAGCTATGCGGCCGGCCGGCGGCGATCGTCACCTTCCTGCACGGCATGTGCGTGCGCAACATCGAGCCCGCGCACTGCGCCGCGCTCGGCGGCGCGATGGCAGCGATGCACCGGGCGGGCGAGGATTTCCCGATGCGCCGGCGCAACGCGCTCGGCCCGTCGGGCTGGGCGCCGCTGTTCGAGACCTGCCGGGATTCGGCGGGCGGCATCGCCCCCGGCATCGCCGCGGAGATCGACGACGAGCTCGCCTTTCTCGCCCGGCACTGGCCGGCCGGGGCGGCGAGCGGCATCATCCATGCCGACCTGTTCCCGGACAACGTGTTCTTCCTCGGCGGGCGGCTGTCGGGGATGATCGACTTCTACTTCGCCTGCAACGATTTCTATGCCTATGAGCTCGCGGTGTGCCTCAACGCCTGGTGTTTCGAGCCGGATTTCAGCTTCAGCGTCGCCCGGGCGCGGCGGCTGATCGCGGGCTACCGCGCGGTGCGCGAGCCGGACCCGGGCGAGATCGCCGCCCTGCCCGTGCTCGCGCGCGGCGCCGCGCTGCGGTTCCTGCTGACCCGCCTGCACGACGCGCTGTTCCCGCCCGAAGGCGTTCTGGTGGGCCGCAAGGACCCGCTCGAATACCTGCACAAGCTGCGCTTCCACCGGGGGGCCGCGGGGCCCGGCGCCTACGGGCTCGACGGATGAGCGCGGTCGACATCTTCACCGACGGCGCGTGCAGCGGGAACCCGGGCCCCGGCGGCTGGGGGGTGCTGCTGCGCCACGGCGCGACGGAGAAGGAGCTGTGCGGCGGCGAGGCGGCGACCACCAACAACCGGATGGAGCTGATGGCGGCGATCAAGGCGATCGAGGCGCTGAAACGCCCGTCGCGGGTGCGCCTCCACACCGACAGCACCTATCTGCGGGACGGGATCACGCGCTGGATTCGGGGCTGGAAGGCCAACGGATGGAAGACGGCGGCGAAGAAACCGGTCAAGAACGTCGATCTGTGGAAGAGGCTGGACGCGCTGGCCGCCGGTCACGAGATCGACTGGCGCTGGGTCAGGGGCCATGCCGGCCACCCGGACAACGAGCGCGCCGACGCGCTCGCCCGCGACGGCCTCGCGCTCGCGCGCGAGGCCGATGGCGGGGCTTAGCGGGGTCAGAGCTGGCCGAGGATCGTGCCGGCGTCGCTGACCTCGTAGCCGCCGCCCTCTTCGAGGTTGAGGCTGGTGACGGTGCCGTCATCCACGATCATCGAATAGCGCCGCGACCGCACGCCGAGCCCGCGCCCGACGAGGTCGAGTTCGACATCGAGCGCGCGCGCGAAGTCGGCGCTGCCGTCGGCCAGCATCCGCACCTTGCCGCCGGCATCCTGGCTCTTGCCCCAGGCATCCATCACGAACACGTCGTTGACCGCGACGCAGGCGACGGTGTCGACGCCCTTGGCCTTGATCGCGTCCGCCTGCTCGACGAAGCTCGGCAGGTGCTTGGCCGAGCAGGTGGGCGTGAACGCGCCGGGCACGGCGAACAGCACGACCTTCTTGCCGGAGAACAGCTCCTCGGTGGTGACCGCCCCCGGGCCGTCCGAGCCCATCGCGGTCAGGGTTGCGGAAGGAATCTTGTCGCCGACCTGAATCGTCATGTCATGCCCCTGGCTGGTGTAAATCCCCGCTGACATAGGGGATCGGCGGCCGCTTGTCACCCCGGCCGGAAGCGCGTCCGGGATCAGCGTTCGGCGATCCGCGGGGCGGCGCCGGCCGCGCGGTCGATCGCCTCCAGCACCGTCGCCTCGGTGAGCAGCTCGGGCAGCGGCTCGCCGTCGGGGCGCGCCGGCCCGTAGACCGCGTTGAACGGAATGCCGAAACGGCCGAAGGACTCGAGATAGGCGTCGATCTCGTCGCTCGGCCGGGTCCAGTCGGCGACCATCGCCACCACGCGGTCGCCGGTCAGCTGCCGGCTGACGGCCCGCTTGTTGAGGACCAGCGCCTTGTTGACCTGGCAGGTGATGCACCAGTCGGCGGTGACGTCGACGAACACCACCTTGCCCGAGGCGACCGCCGAGGCGATCGCCTGGCGGTCGAACGGCGTCCAGTGGGCGGCGGCGGCCGGGGCGCCGCCGGGCCCCGCGCCGGGCCAGATCGCGAGCGCCAGCGCCGCCGCGGCCGCGGCGCCGGCGAGGCCGCGCCCCGCCCGCCGCGTCGTCCCCGCCCCCGGCCGGGCGAGGACCAGGCCGGCGAGCAGCGCCGCCAGGGCCGCGCCGACGGCGACCGCCTGCCACAATCCGAGCTGGACCGCGAGCACCGTCACCAGCCAGAGCGCGGTCGCCAGCAGCAGGATCGCGAGGCCGCGCCTGAGCGTCACCATCCACCGCCCGGGGCGCGGCAGCCTGGTGGCGATGCCGGGGAACGCGGCGCCCGCGAGATAGGGCAGAGCGAGGCCGATCCCGAGGCACAGGAACACGGCGTAGATCTCGGCCGCGCCGCGCATCAGCGCGAAGCTGACCGCGGTGCCGAGGAACGGCGCCGAGCACGGGGTGGCCAGCAGGGTCGCGAAGACCCCGGTGAGGAAATGCCCCATCCTGCCGTGGACGCGCCGGCCGCCCGCCCCGGCGGCCATGTCGGAGACCGCGCCGGGCAGGCGGAACTCGAACAGGCCGAAGAGGTTGGCGGAGAACAGGGTGACGATCACCGCCATGATGGCGAGGAAAACGGGTTGCTGGAACTGGACGCCCCAGCCGACGGATTCGCCGGCCAGCCGCAACCCCGCCACGAAGCTGGCGAGCACCAGGAAGGAGACCACGATCCCCGCCGCCGAGGCGATGAAGCCGCCGCGCACCTCGCCCCGGTCGCCGCCGCCATGGCTCACCGCGGAAAGCAGCTTCAGCGACAGGACCGGCAGCACGCAGGGCATCAGGTTGAGGATCAGCCCGCCCGCCACCGCGAGCAGGAGGACCGTCCACAGCGACAGGTCGATGGCCCGTGCGGAGCCGGGCGCCGCCGTCCGTGCGGCGGCGAGCGCCAGCAATTGCTCGGCGGCGCGCTCGCCGTCGACCACGGTGAAGCGGATTTCGCGGCCCGCCAGGCTGCCGCCCCTGGGCGGGGCGAGCGCCGCGATCCGGGCGAACGCCGTCTTGCCGTCCTCGGCGATCCGGTAGTCGGGTGCGCCGAACCCCCAGCCATCCGGCCCCTCGACATAGATGTCGGGCCGCGCCAGGGGGGCATCGGCGGCGAGGCTGACCTCGAGCGCCCGGGTCTCCGCCCCGCCGACCGCGGCGGCGGAGGCGACGCGGATCGGGCGGTCGGCGCCGGTTCGCGGCACCAGGGCGCTGAACCGGTCGATCAGCGCCGCCTCGCGCGACGAAATGGGGGGGCCCGCCGGCAATGCGAGGGCGAGCTCGGCGGTGTAGGGAACGCAGACGTCGTCGCAGACGAGATAGGGAATCCTCGCCCGGACGGAGAGCGCCTCGCCCGGCCGGGCGATCGCGGCATCGACCGGCAGGACGACCTCGCCGCTGTAGCCCAGGGTTTCGAGACCGACCACCGAGAACCGCTCGGGCGCCGGCCAGGACAGCGAGGCGGTCTCCAGGTTCCGCGAGCCGGTCCAGTCTGGGTGCGGCGGGAAGCCGGCGTCTCCGGGCGACCGCCAGTAGATCTTCCACCCCGGGTTCATGCGGAAATGGATGCCGAGGCTGAGCGTCCGGGCGTCGCCGGCGGCATCGGACGCCGCGACCAGGCGCACCGCGCCGTGTTCGTTGGTCCACCACGGCGAAGCAGCGGCCCGCGATTCGCCGGCGAGCAACGGCGACAGCGCCAGCACGGCGAGACCGAGCGCGAGCGCGAGGCGGGACCTGTTCTTGCCGATCACGTCGTTTGCACCCTTATGGTTCCGGCCGATCCTGGTCTATAATTCGAGCGCGGGCCGATGCGGCCCCGGCAACCGGTATATAGGTCGGCGATGCACGGCGGAAATTCAATCGGTTTTGTGCCCGCGCGTTGCCCGCGGGCCGCTATCCGTCCCTGTCCGGAGGGTTTGGTATGAGTGCCGAGGACGACGGCGAAGGCTATCTGACCGGCCAGCTCCTGGTGGCGATGCCGCAGATGGAGGATCCGCGCTTCGTCAGGTCGGTGATCTATCTTTGCGCCCACAGCGCCGACGGCGCGATGGGGCTGGTGGTCAACAAGCTGATGGACAATATCAGCTTCCCCGACCTGCTCGACCAGCTCGACCTCGCCGGGTCGGACACGCCGCAGGGAATCAAGGTCCATTTCGGGGGCCCGGTGGAGACCGGGCGCGGCTTCGTGCTGCATTCCGCCGAATACGTGCAGGATGCGACACTGGTCATCGACGAAACCGTCGCGCTGACCGCGACGATCGACATATTGAAGGCGATCGCCGCGGGACAGGGACCGACGCACAGCCTGCTGGCGCTCGGCTATGCCGGCTGGGGACCCGGGCAGCTCGACGACGAGATCCAGCGCAACGGATGGCTCTCCGTGCCGGCCGATTCGGGCCTGGTCTTCGGCACCGGTCTGGACGACCGCTGGGAGCGCGCGATCGGCAAGCTCGGCATCGACGCCAGCATGCTATCGGGCACCGCCGGGCGCGCCTAGCCGGGAAGCGATCTCCTCGTAGCCCGGTATCGCGGCCTCGGGGCCGAGCGTCGCGACGGTCGGCCGGCCCGCGCGCAGGCGTTCGGATATGCGCATCACCGCCTTGCGGTCCACCGCGTCGATCCCTTCGGTGATCTCGCCGGTCGCCAGCACCCGGCCGAAGATCAGCATGTGGCGCGCGATCTGTTCGGCGCGCGACGCGGTGCTTTCCAGCGACATCAGGATCCCCGCCTTGAGCTGCGCCCGGGCGCGGCCGAGCTCGGCTTCCTCGACCTCGTCGGCCATCGTCCCCAGATTGTCGCAGATCCGCTCGACCACCTCGGACCCGCTCTCGGCGCCGGTCCCGGCATAGATGCCGAACAGCCCGCCATCGGCGTAGCTCGAGTTGAAGCTGTAGATCGAGTAGACCAGCCCGCGCTCCTCCCTGATGTCCTGGAACAGCCGCGAGGACAGGCCGCCGCCGAGCGCGGCCGAGAACACCGCGAGCGCATAATAGTCGGGGTCGCGATGCGCGATGCCCTCCAGGCCGAGCAGCAGATGGAGCTGTTCCAGGTCGCGAACCGCGCGGCTGTCGCCGCCGGCATAGACCGCGGGCTCGGGCGCCGGCACCGCGTCGGCGCGAAGCCCGCCGAAAGCGTCCTCGACACGGCGCGCGAAATCGTCGTGGTCCAGCTTGCCGGCCGCCGCGACGACGATCCGCCCGGCGGTGTAGAAGCGGGCGATGTAGTCGACCAGCGCCGCCCGGCCGATGGCGCCCACGAGCTGCGGGGTGCCCAGCGTCGAACGGCCGACCGGCTGGTCGGGATATGCGGTCTCCTGGAAGCGGTCGAACACGACGTCTTCCGGCGTGTCCCTGCTCTGGCCGATCTCGCGCAGGATGACCGCCCGCTCGCGTTCGAGCTCTTCGGGGTCGAGCGTGGCGTGCTGCAGGATGTCGGCGACGATGTCGAGCGCGAGACCCTCGTCGCCGCCGAGCACGGTGGCGTGGAAGGCGGTGAACTCGCGCGAGGTATAGGCGTTGAGATGCCCGCCGACCGATTCGATCTCCTCGGCGATCGCGCGGGCGGAGCGGCGGCCCGTGCCCTTGAACGCCATGTGCTCGACCAGATGGGCGATGCCGTTGACGTCCGCGCGCTCGTGCCGCGTCCCGACATCGATCCAGGCGCCGAGCGAGACCGTCTCGACGCTCGCCATGCGGTGGGTGACGACCCGGACCCCGTTGGCCAGCGCGGTCGCGGCGACGCTCATGCCGCGCCCCTGAGACCGATGCGCTCGCGCATCAGCGCCTTGATGGCCGCCACGTCGTTGGCCATGGTCACGACCCGTTCGGGCCGCGCCATCACCGCGGCCAGGCGGGGCGGCAGGTCCGGCCGGGCGCCGGTCGCGGTCTCCACCGCTTCGGGGAACTTGGCCGGATGCGCGGTCGCCATCGCGATCAGCGGAATTTCGGGGTCGCGCCGCCGCTCGCGTCCGACGCCGTAGCCGACGGCGCTGTGCGGGTCGAGCATGATATGCGCGCCGTCGAACACCGCGGCGATGGTGCGCCGGGTCTCGTCGTCGCTCAGCGGGCCGGCGGCGAACAGCTCGCCGATGCGCGCCATCGTCACCGCGGCCACGGTCATCCGCCCCGACTGGCGGAAGCGGTCCAGCGCCCGGCGCACCGCGGCGCCGTCGCGGCGCACGAAGTCGTGCAGCAGGCGCTCGAAATTGCTCGAGACCTGGATGTCCATGCTGGGGCTGATGGTCGGCACCACCTCGCCGATCTCCATGGTCCCGGTTTCCAGGAAGCGGGCGAGGATGTCGTTGCGGTTGGTGGCGATGACGAGCTGGTCGACCGGCAAGCCCATGCGGCGGGCGGCGTAGCCGGCGAAGACATTGCCGAAATTTCCCGTGGGCACCGAGAACGCGACCGGCCGGTGGGGGGCGCCGAGCGCGACCGCGGCGGTGACGTAGTAGACCGCCTGGGCGGCGATCCGCGCCCAGTTGATCGAGTTTACCGCGGTCAGCCGGCATTCGGCGCGGAAACGGGGGTCGCCGAACATCGCCTTCACCAGGTCCTGGCAGTCGTCGAAGGTCCCCTCGACGGCGATGTTGTGGACGTTGGCCGCATCGACGGTGGTCATCTGGCGGCGCTGGACCTCGGACACCCGCCCTTCCGGGTGCAGCACGAAGATCTCGATCCCGGCCCGGTCGCGGCAGGCCTCGATCGCCGCCGACCCGGTATCGCCCGAGGTCGCGGCGACGATCGTCACGCGCTCGCCGCGCCGGGCGAGCGCGTGATCGAACAGCCGGCCGACCAGCTGCAGCGCGTAATCCTTGAAGGCGAGGGTGGGCCCGTGAAACAGCTCCAGCAGCCAGTCGTTGGAATCGAGCTGGACCAGCGGGGCGACCGCGGGATGGTCGAACCCGGCATAGGAGGCGGCGGCGATCCCGGCCAGCGTCGCCTCGTCGATGTCGGGCTCGGTGAACGGGGCGACGAGCCGGGCGGCGACCTCGTGATAGGGAAGCGCGGCGAACCCGGCGAGCGTCGGGGCGTCGAAACGGGGCCAGGATTCGGGCACGTAGAGGCCGCCATCGGGCGCGAGCCCGCTCAGCAGCACGTCCTCGAATCCGAGCGGCGGCGCCTCGCCGCGCGTGCTCACATAGCGCAACTGTCGCTCCCTTCCGTTGCACGACGGGCGTATACGCCGCGAACCGCCGCGGCACAAACGCCCTCCCCTCGTCAGCCCCGCCGAATATTCCTATGCTCGGGCCACGATGACCGGCCTCAACCGTAACACGCTGAGCCTCGGCCTGTTCGGCGCCAATTGCTCGGGCGGTCTCGCCACCTCGACCTTCCCCGACCGCTGGGAGGCGAGCTGGGAAAACAACCTCGCGCTGGCCCGCATGGCCGACGACGCCGGCATGGATTTCATGCTGCCGCTGGGCCGCTGGATCGGCTATGGCGGCGAGACCAACCACAACGGCTCCAATTTCGAGACCCTGACCTGGGCCGCGGGCATCCTCGCCGCGACGCGACGCATCATGGCCTTCGGCACCCTGCATGTGACGCTGATCAACCCGGTCTTCGCGGCCAAGCAGATGGTGACCTGCCACCATATCGGCGGCGGCAGGTTCGGGCTCAACGTCGTCTGCGGCTGGTACCAGAAGGAATTCGACATGCTGGGCGTCGACCTCGGCGCCCATGACCGCCGCTACGATCTCGGCCAGGAGTGGCTCGACATCGTCAACCGGGTGTGGACCGAGGACCGCCCGTTCGATTTCGACGGCGCGTTCTTCACCCTGCGGTCCACGGTGCTGGAGCCCAAGCCGTTCGACCGGCGCCGCCCGATGCTGGTCAGCGCGGCGATGTCGCCGACCGGGCGCGCGTTCGCCCTGCGCAACGCCGACATGCTGTTCACCGTGGTCTGGGACCTCGACCGCCTGCCCGCCCAGGCCGCCGAAATCCGCGACGAGGCCAGGGCGCTGGGCCGCGAGGTCGGCGTCTTCACCAACGCCTATGTGGTCTGCCGGCCGACCCGGAAGGAGGCGGAAGACTACCACCACCACTACGCCGTCGAGCACCGCGATACCGAGGCGGTGGAGACCATGGTGGTGGAGCGCGGCTGGGACCGGCCGGGCATCCCGGAGGACCGGCGGCAGCTCTTCCGGCTGCGCGCGGCGGGCGGCAATAGCGGCTTTCCCATCGTCGGCGATCCCGACGGCGTGGCCGAGACCATGCGCCTGCTGTCCGCCGGCGGGGTGGGCGCGCTCGCCCTCGGCTTGCCCAACTATCTCAAGCATTTCCCCTATTTCCGCGACGAGGTGCTGCCGCGGCTGGAGCGGATGGGGCTCAGGGCCGCCGCCGGGAGCGGCTGAGGGCGACGCCGGCGGCGAGCCGGACCCTGCGCGGCGCCGCCATCCAGATGCAGAAGATCGAGACCAGCGCGAGCGCGGCGCAGAGCGCGAAAGCCGGCTCGTAGCTGCCGGTCCGGTCGAAGATCGTCCCGGTCAGCCAAGGACCCGCCCCGGCGCCCAGATTGCCGCCGATGCTGAGGAAGCCGAACACCACGGCGAAGCGCGGCCCGGCATAGATGTCGGCGGCGATGGTGCCGTAGAGCGCGCCGAGCCCGTAGCCGAACAGGCCCTGGCAGGCGACGATCGCATAGACCAGGAGCGGCGACGGCACGGTCTCGACGACCAGCAGAAGCAGGTAGCAGACCGCGAAGCCGGAGAGCGCGACCGTCCACGCCCATTCCCGGCCGATGCGGTCCGACAGCCCGCCCACCCCGATCTGGCCGAAGATGCCGCAGAACCCGACCAGGCCGAGGGCGAGCGCGGCGAAATCCGGGGCGAAGCCGATATCCAGCAAGTACTTGGTCTGGTGCACCTGGACCGAGTACCAGGCGAACAACCCGGTGAAGTACCCGCATGTCACCCACCAGAAGCGGGCGGTGGCGACGGCGCGGCCGAGCGTCCAGTCGGTCCCCGCCCAGCGCCGGTCGACCACCGTCTCGGGCCGCGCGGCGCGGACCCTGGCCGGCTGCCGGTCGTCGCCGTCGGGCTCGAGCCCCACCGAGGCGGGGTCCCTGCGCTGGGCGAGGATGTTGAGCGGGACGATCACCGCGACCAGGAGGACCGCGAGCGACCGGCAGGCATGCCGCCAGCCCTCGGCTTCGATCACCGACTGCAGCCAGGGCAGGATGACGATCGCCCCCACGCCAACGCCGGAGAAGGCGATCCCGATCGCCAGCCCGCGGCGGCGCACGAACCAGTTGGGCAGGAACATCGAGTGCCCGGCATAGCTCATCGAGACCGCGAAGCTCACCGTCATGACGCCGAGGGTGAGGTAGAACTCGACCGGCGTGGTCGCCAGGGTGGCGAGGACCAGCCCGCAGGCGGCGATCGCAGCACCCGCCGGGATCATCACCTGCGGGCCGAAACGCGTCACCACGAATCCGAGCGTCGGCACCAGCATCACCGAGGCGGCGAAGCCGACCGAGAATGCCGCCGCGGTCACGCCGCGCTCCCAGCCGAACTCGTCGAGGATCGGCGGAAACAGCAGCGAGAACGAGGTCCGCGCGCTGACCCCGACGGACATGGTCACGAAGGCGATCCCGACGACCGCCCAGCCGTAATAGAACGGCAGGCGGGCGGCCGGCGAAAATCGGCTCATTCAGGCCCCGGCGGTGGCGAGGGCCGGGCCGGGGCCGCGGCTGTCGCGGATCAGGATCGACAGGAACGCGGCCAGGAAGGCGAGTATCAGCGACACGATCCAGACCCAGTCGTAGCGCGCGAAGAGCTCGAACAGGTAGCCGCCGAGGAACGACCCCGCGGCCCCGCCGAGCGAATGGGCGGCGAAGATCAGGCCCATCGTGAAGCCCATGATGTGCCGCCCCATATGGCTCGCGACCAGGCCGGCGACGATCGGGAAGGTGGCGTAGTCGAAGCTGCCGAACAGCACCGCGAATGCGAACAGGAGCGGCGTGCTGCCAGAGATCTGCATGAGAATGAGGAAGGTGAGCCCGCGCATGAAGTAGATCGAGGCGAGCAGCGTGGGGCGGTGGAAACGGTCGGACAGATGTCCGAAGCCGATCAGCCCGGCGAGGCTGAAGGCCGAGAGCACGCCGTAGGCGGTGGCCCCTTCCAGCACCGGGAAGCCGCAGGCGACGGCGTAGGGGATCAGGTGGATCTTGACCACGCCGGCGGTGGTGAAACCGCAGATCGCGAAGCCGCCGGCGAGCAGCCAGAAAATCGGCCGGCGGGCAAGCTCGCGGAAGACGGCAAGAAAGCCCCGGCGCGCGCGCCGATCCGGTCTCGGGCGGGCGGCTTCCGCCTCGCGCCGGCCGATCAGCAGGTTGACCGCGACCGCGGTGACCACCACCGCGGCGGCGGCGATCCACAGGCTCGAGCGCCAGCCGAACAGCCCGATCAGCAGCGCGAGCAGCGGCATCAGGGCGATCTGCCCGGCGGTGCTGCCCGAGGTCGCGATGCCGGTGGCGAGGCCGAGGCGGCGGTCGAAATACGCCGCCACCGTGGTCGACACCAGCGAGGGGGAAATCGCCGCGAACCCGATGCCGCCGACGAGGCCGTAGCACAGCACCAGCTGCCAGGGCTCCGACATCAGCGCGGTCAGCCCGAGCGCGAGCGCGGCGAGCGCCATGCCGATGGCGTAGACCGCGCGGGGGCCGTGGCGGTCGAGCATCATCCCGGCGACCGGCGCGATCACCGCCATGGTGGTCAGCATCGCCGCGCCGGCGGCCGACACCAGGCCATAGCTCCAGCCCAGATCGTCCTTCAGATAGGGCATCAGGAGGCCGATCGCGTTGCGCGCGGTGATCACGATGCCGAGCATGGCGAACAGCGCGGCCACGACGACCCAGCCCCTGCGGGCCGAGCGCGCGTCGATGTCGGATGCGTGTCCTGCGGCCAAGCGACCCCCGTGCCCGGCGACCCCCCGGGCAGGCGAGCGGCGATCGAGGGCGGCCGTCAGCCCCGGTTATAGGCGGATTCGCAAGCCCGCCGCCAGAGCGGGGCCGCCGCCTACTCCGCCGCCTCTTCCGCGCCGCCGGGGGCGGGGCTCATCGAGGCGGCGAGGTCGTAGCGGGACAGCATCTCGTCGACCAGCCCGGTCGCCGCCCGCCAGTCGAAGGTGCGGTAGGCGTGGCCGCGGGTGACGAACTGCGCGCCGGCATAGAACATCTCGTACTGGGCGTGGCGCGAGGCGAATTCCGAGCCGATCGCGTCCCAGGCGAGCTTGAGGAACTTTACCCTGGGCTCGGGATCCATCGCCGGCGATTGCTGGGTGCGGCCGATATAGTCGGCGAGCGCCGGGTTGGCGAAGTCGCGCGCCGAGGACGGCAGCATGATCAGCGCGCCGCCGGCGAGCTCGCGGAGCTTGGTGATGAAGCTGGGGTAGAGCTCCTGGGTCAGCACCTGGGAGGAGTACATCAGGTTGCGGTCGGGCACGTAGTAGCCGTGATATTCGCCGCCGCCGGCCTCCATGCCGTAGACCAGCCCCTTGACCATCGCGGTCTGCGCGGCGAGATGGCCGAGCTGTTCGCGCACCGAGGGGATGCCCGCCGTGCCGATGGTCTCGGTGATCTTGTGGGCGACGCCGACCAGGAACTGCATCTTCACCATCAGGCGGATCTGCGCCTGGTAGTTCTGCATGTAGTGCGCGTAGGTGTCGGAGAACTGGGCCCGCGCCATGTCGGTGTCGCGATAGATGAAGACCCGTTCCCACGGCACGTGCACGTCGTCGAAATAGACCAGCGCGTCGTTCTCGTCGAAATGGGTCGACAGCGGGTAGTCGTACTCGCTGGTGACCGAGCCCTCGTAGGACCGCCGGGACAGCACCTTGACGCCCTTCTGCGCCATCGGCACGGCGAAGGAGATGGCGTATTTCTCCTCGCCCGGGCGGAGCGGCTGGATGTTCGCGCACAGCACCTCGTTGGCCATGATCGAGCCGGTGCCGAGCATCTTCGCGCCGCGCACGGTGATGCCCTGCGCATCCTCGTCGACCACGCCGCAGGTCAGGAACTCCTCGTCCTGCTCGCCGGTGTCCTTCGACCGGTCGGCCTGCGGGTTGATGATGACGTAGGTCATGTAGATGTCGTTGTCCCGCGCCCAGTCGTAGTAGTCGAGCAGCGCCTGCGCCCGCGCCTCGCTGTGCCGCCGGAACAGGTGGATGCCCATCACCTGGCCCGCCATCGAGGACGCGATGTGGTCCGGCGAGCGCCCCAGCCAGCCGCCGGAGAGCCGCATCCAGGCGACGATCGCCTTGCGGCGCGCGACCAGCTCCTCGTAGGTCCTGGTGAGCTGCCAGGCGCGGTTGACCCGCTCGCCGCTGGTCGGCGACTCGAAGGTCATCAGCTCCAGGTTCTCGGGCCGGCACTGGAAGTCGTAGAGCGCGCAGGCCGAATCGACCGCGTTGCGGAAGGCGGGATGGACCGTCACGTCGCCGACGCGGACGCCGTCGAGAAAGACCTCGCGCCCGTCCCTCAGGCTGTCCCGGTGTCGATTTCCGTCCTTCGGCATCGCGGTTCCTCTCCCGTCCGGCGCGGCCACTGGGCGACGCCTCCATCATACCAGCATTCGCCGGCGTTGCAGCGCACAGGGCGGACACCTATGTTGCGCCGCGCCGCGAATGGCGGGAGGACTGGCGATGCAGCATGTTCAGGCGGGCTATCCCGAACCGGGGGAGCTGTACCTGGAGCCGACCCGGTATTTCGACCACGACACGCCGCCGGTCCGCACCTTCGCGCTCGACAAGACGGCCGGCGCGGATACCCCGGTCGCCAGGGCGGTCGCGCTGTTCTACGCGATCCGCGACGAGATCCGCTACGACCCCTACACCATATCGGACGACCGCGAGGACTACCGGGCGAGCCGCGTGCTCGAGGCCGGCGCCGCGTTCTGCGTGCCCAAGGCCAATCTCCTGGTCGCCTGCGCCCGCGCCGTCGGCATCCATGCCGGGCTCGGGCTGTCGGACGTCACCAACCATCTCTGCACCGAGCGCCTGCTCAGGGTGATGGGGGGCGGCAATCTGTTCATCCACCACGGCTACGCGGTGCTCCATCTCGACGGCCGCTGGGTCAAGGCGGCGGCGACCTTCAACCTGGCGCTGTGCGAGAAGTTCGACGTGCTGCCGACCGAGTTCGACGGCACCGGCCACGCGCTGTTCCAGGAATTCGACGGCCAGGGCCGGCGCCACATGGAATATGTCCGCGATCACGGCGTGTGGTCGGATTTCGACTTCGACCGGGTGATCGGCGATTTCCGCGACCTCTACCCGGACACGCTGTTCGAGGACTGCGCCGCCGAACGGGCGCGGAACGCCGCGCGGGAGGCCGCCCGCTTCGAGGACGAGCGGCCGGTCGTTTGACCGCAAGAGACGCGGCGGCCCTGCTTGGCAGGGCGCGGCAAATCGTCGCGGCGGTCGGCCCGCTGCCCGAATCGCTGCGCCCGGCGGACGAGGCGGAAGGCTATTCCGTCCAGCGGGCGCTCCGCTCCTGGTTCGCCGACCACGGCGATCCGCCGCCCGCCGGCTACAAGCTCGGCTGCACCACCCCGGTCATGCAGGCGATGCTGGGCCTCGACGCGCCGGTCTATGGCGGCGTCCGCGCCGGCGACGTGCACCCCGGCGGCGCAGCGCTCGCCTCGTCGGGGTTCCGGGCGCCGGGGATCGAATGCGAGATCGCGGTCCGGCTCGGCGGCGATGTCGACGCCCGCCGCCGCACGCCGACCCGCGCCCGCATCGCCGGCGCCGTCGCCGAGGCGATGCCGGCGATCGAGATCGTCGACAACCGCTATGGCGACTGGTCCGCGCTCGGCACGCCGACGCTGATCGCCGACGATTTCTTCCAGGCCGCCTGCGTGCTGGGGAAGCCGGCGGAATGCGACCCGATGGCGCTCGACCGGGCTGCCGGGCGGACCCTGATCAACGGCGCGGAAACCGGGCGGGGTGCGGGCTCGGACGTGCTCGGGCATCCGCTCGATGCCGTCGCGTGGCTCGCCTGCGCGCTCGGGCGCCGGGGCGCGGTGCTGCGCGCCGGCACCCTCGTGATGACGGGATCGCTGGTGAAGACGGTGTGGATCGAGCGCTTTCCCGCCGCCGCGCGGGTCGAGATCGACGGGTTGGGGACGGCCGAGGTCAGGCTGGAGTAGAAATGCGGGCTAGTCGTCGACGGCAGCCGCCTTGCCGCCGACGATCCGCTGGCCGACCGCCGGCACGCCGCCCTCCTCGCCCCAGCGGGGGGCCGATTCGATGTGGATGCCGAACTGGTCGAGCATCCTCATGCAGCTCTGGTCGACCACGTCCTGCAGCGTCACCGGCCGGTTGTAGAACGCCGGCACCGGCGGGAAGATCACCGCGCCCAGCCTGCTGAGGCGCATCAGGTTGTCGAGATGGCCGGAATGAAGCGGCGTCTCGCGAATCGCCACCAGCAGCGTGCGGCGCTCCTTGAGCACCACGTCGGCGGCGCGGCTGATCAAATCGCCGGTATTGCCCATCGCCACGTTCGACATGGTCTTGATCGAGCACGGCGCGATCACCATACCCTTCGAGTGGAAAGAGCCGGAGGAGATGGATGCCCCGATATTGCCGACCTCGTGCACCTCGTCGGCCAGCGCATTGATATGGGCGATGTCGACATCGTGCTCCATCTTGAGGGTCAGCTTGGCCGACCGGCTCATCACCAGATGAACCTCGTACGCCCCCGACTGGCGCAGCATGTCCATCAGCCGCACGCCGTAGATCGTGCCCGTGGCGCCGGTGATGCCGACAATGATGCGCTCCATGAACCGCCCTCCAGCGACGCAATCTGGTATATTCGGGGCGCCAATCTAACGGACCGGGGACGGTGCGGAAAGGACGCCACGACAGGCCGTCCGGCAAGCGACAGGAGGATGGACGAGCGGAACATGAGGGACAGGCGATTGTCGCCCATCCGCGGATGGGTTCTGGGTGTCGCGGGCGGCTGCGCCGCGGCCCTTTGGCTGGGCGCGGCACAGGCCGCCGAGACCGCCGCCGGGCCCACGGGAACCACCGTCGGGAGCAAGGCGGCCTATCCGGCGATGATCGGCCGCGTGCTGCGCTATCGCGCGCGCCACGAGGATACCCTGATCCACCTCCCGCGGCGCTTCAACATCGGCTACACCGAGCTGCGCGCGGCCAACCCCTATGTCGATCCGTGGCTGCCGGGCGAAGGCACCGAGATCCTGATCCCGACCGCCCATATCGTCCCGCAGGCCGCGCATAAGGGGCTGGTCCTCAACCTCGCCGACCAGCGGCTCTACCATTTCAGGCCGGACGGCAAGACGGTGGTCTCCTACCCGGTGGGCATCGGCCGGGAGGGATGGTCCACGCCGACCGGGCGCACCAGGGTGGTCCGCAAGCGCGAGAGGCCGACCTGGTACGTGCCGAAGTCGATCCGCGCGGAACGCCCGGATCTGCCCGCCGTGGTGCCGCCCGGGCCGAACAACCCGCTGGGCCTGCACGCGCTCTATCTCGGCTGGAGGGCCTATCTGCTGCACGGCACCAACCGGCCCTACGGGATCGGCCGCCGCGCCTCGCATGGCTGTGTGCGGCTCTACCCGGAAGACATCGCCCGGCTGTACCGGGATATTGCCGTCGGCACGCCCGTCACCGTGGTCGACCAGCCGATCAAGATCGCCTGGGTGGGCGGCGAGCTGATGCTCGAGGCCCACCCGACCCAGGCCCAGGCCGACCAGGTGGAATCCGGCCGGCGAATCACCGGCGAGGGCGCGCCCGAGATCGCCTACAGGCTGGTCACCGCCGCAAGGGGGCAGGCGAGCAGGCTCGACTGGAGCCGAATCCGGCAGGCCCTGCGCAAGCGCTCGGGGCTGCCGATCGCCGTCCTGAAGAGAGAGGGCGCGGCGGGATGAGGTCCCGCCGGCGGGCGGCGTCGGGCGGGCTCGCCCGACGCGCCTGACCGGTCAGTCGATCGTCGCCTATTTCCGCATCTTGGACTGCATCATGCGGTCCATCTTCATCGATGCCGACTTGGCCTCGTTGGCGGCGCGCTCGGCCGCGGCGGCGGCACGTTCGGCGGCGCGGGCCGCGTCTTCGGCGCGCTTGCCGGCGGCGTCGGCCTTGGCGCCAGCGGCCGCGGCCGCGGCGGCGGCCTGCTTCGCGATCGCGTCCGTGGACCTGTGCTGTTCCACCGTCACGACCTCGCAGCCTGCGACGAACATCAAGGGCAGCGCAACCACGGCGCAGGTCTTCAGAGCTTTCATTATCGTATCTCCTTCGATGATCGGGTGAGATCGCCGTCCGACATGACGTGGCGGAACCAGGGTTAGCCAGCGGGCCTGAAGGCGTCGGAGACGCCGATACCGCGCCAGCGTAGCGTATCGAGGGATTCGGCGCCAGCGAGATGGCGGTCCCCTGCGACCAACTGTCGCACCGGTTGGGGAAAACTCCGGACGAACGCCGCGCGGCGATTCGCATTGCGGACCGGTCGGTCGCGGACCGGTTTCGTCGCATAAGCCGTTGGAGCGGAAGAAAACCGGCGCTAGAATTCGGCCCAGGCTGCGAATTCGCCAATCGCAGGTTCGAATCGACGCAACTATGGGAGGGGTGTGTCGATGATTCTCGACTGGGCGTTGGGAAAGGTCGCGTCCGCCGGCCGTCTGACTCTGATCGACGCGAACGGGCGCACGCACCGCATAGAGGGAGCGCCGGGGCCCGAATGCGCCGTCCGGCTGCACGACCGCCGGCTGCACCGCCAGCTCGTCACCAACCCATGGCTTCGGGTGGGCGAGGCCTATATGGAGGGAACGCTCACCATCGAGGAGGGAACGCTCGGCGACCTTATCGAATATTGCTGCATCAACTCGCGCGACGCGGAGGACAACCCGGCGTTCCGCCTCTCGCAATGGCTGAGCCGCCGGACGCGCTGGCTGCAACAGCACAACCCGATCGGCCGCGCGCGGCGCAACGTCGCCCATCACTACGACCTGTCGGACACGCTCTACGACCTGTTCCTCGACCGGGACCGGCAATATTCCTGCGCCTATTTCACCGACGACACCAACACCCTGGAAGAGGCCCAGGAGAACAAGAAGCGCCATCTCGCGGCGAAGCTCCGCCTCCGGCCGGGGCTCCGGGTGCTCGACATCGGCTCCGGCTGGGGCGGGCTCGCCCTCTACCTCGCCGGGCTCGACGATGTCGACGTGACCGGCGTGACGCTGTCGCAGGAGCAGCACGGCGTGGCCGAGCGGCGCGCCGCCGAAGCCGGGCTTTCCGGGCGCGTCCGATTCATGCTGGAGGACTACCGCCACCGCACGGGCCAGTACGACCGGATCGTGTCGGTCGGCATGTTCGAGCATGTCGGCGCCCGGCATTACCGCGAGTTCTTCGCCAAGCTGCGCGAGCTCTTGCCGGAGGACGGGGTCGCCCTGCTCCACTCGATCGGCCGCATGGAGCCGCCGGGGACCACCAGCGCCTGGCTGCGCAAGTACATCTTCCCGGGCGGCTATACGCCGGCGATGTCGGAGGTGCTGGCGGCGCTCGAGCGCGAACGGCTCTACGTCACCGATATCGAGATCCTGCGCCTGCACTACGCCAAGACACTGGCGCACTGGCACCAGCGCTTTCAAGACAACAGATCGCGTATCTGCGATCTCTATGACGAACGTTTTTGCCGCATGTGGGAATTTTACTTGAAGGGCTGCGAGATGGCCTTCCGCTACTGGAACCAGATGGTCTTCCAGATGCAGATCGCCCGCAACCAGGACGCGGTGCCGCTGACCCGCGACTACATCACCGACTGGGAGCGCGCGCAGACGGCCGCCGAGGCGCGCCGGGCGGAAATCGCCGCCTGATCGATCCACATGCCGGGACGCCCAACCGTGCTTGCCGATTCGGCGTTTAGGCGCGATGTCCAAGTTGCTAAAGCGGTAGGGATAAGTTCGTCCCCCCATCGGGGCCGGGCTCCGGTACCGTCTTCGCCGCGCCGAGGAAGGGGTGAAGTGTGGCCGAGACGGTTCCAGTCATCGACAGCGATCGCGAAGGCCAGCGCAGCCCGCCGGCCAATGTCGAGGCCGAGATGGGGCTGCTCGGCGCGATCCTGCTCAACAACCGGGCCTTCGAGCGGGTCTCGGAATTCCTGTCCGAGGAGCATTTCAGCGAGGAGTTCCACCGCAGGATCTGGCGTGCCTGCAAGACGCTGATCGAGCGCGGCCAGCGCGCGGATCCCACCACGCTGAGGCATTTCTTCGAGTCCGACGAGGTCTACCGCGCGATCGGCGGCGCGGCCTATGTCGCCCGGCTCGCGGCCAACGCGACGACGGTGATCAACGCCGCCGATTACGGCCGCCTGATCCACGACCTCTCTATCCGGCGCGAGCTGATCGAGCTCGGCACCGACATCGTCAACGACGCGTTCTCCGGCGATCTGGAGGTCAGCGCGGTCGACCAGATCGAGAACGCCGAGCAGAATCTCTACGACCTCGCGACGACGGGGAGCTACGAGGGCGGATTCCGCTCGCTCACCGCGGCGGTGGCCGACGCGGTGGACATGGCCCAGGCCGCGTTCCGGCGCGAGGGCAAGACGGTCGGCGTGCCGAGCGGTTTCACCGAGCTCGACCTGATGCTCGGAGGGCTGCACAAATCCGATCTGCTGGTGCTCGCCGGCCGGCCCTCGATGGGCAAGACCGCGCTGGCCACCAATATCGCCTTCCACGTCGCCGAGGCGGCCGCCGAGGCGGCGGAGACGGGCCCCGGAACCGCGTCCGGGGCAGGCAAGGCCCCGCCCGCCGTGGGGTTCTACTCGCTGGAGATGTCGGCCGAGCAGCTCGCCAACCGGCTGGTCGCCGAACAGACCAAGATCTCGTCGGACAAGATCCGCCGGGGCGAGCTCAACGAAAGCCAGTTCGAGCGCCTGGTGGTCGCCAGCCGCAAGCTGGAGGGCCTCGCCTTCTTCATCGACGATACGCCGGCACTGACCACGTCCGCGCTGCGCACCCGCGCGCGCCGCCTCAAGCGCCAGCACGGGCTCGCCCTTCTGGTGGTCGACTATCTGCAGCTCGTCTCCGGCTCCCGCAACGCACGCAACGACAGCCGGGTCCAGGAGGTCTCCGAGATCACCCGCGGCCTCAAGACGCTGGCCAAGGAGCTCGACGTGCCGGTGCTCGCGCTCTCCCAGCTGTCGCGCGCGGTCGAGAACCGCGAGGACAAGCGCCCCCAGCTCGCCGACCTCCGCGAGTCGGGCACGATCGAGCAGGACGCCGACGTGGTGATGTTCATCTACCGCGAGGAGTACTATCTCGAACGCCAGGAGCCGAGCCGGCGGGCGGACGAAGAGGCGGCCAAGTTCCTCGAACGGCAGGAGCAATGGGAAGACCGCCGCAGCAAGGCCGAGGGCCGCGCCGAAGTCATCGTCGCCAAGCAGAGGCACGGCCCGACCGGCCGGGTCGTGCTCCGCTTCCACCCCGAGATGACCAAGTTCGAGAACCTGAACGAAGCCCGGGAAGCCCCCTACTGAGCGCGCACCGCACCGACCGCGCGTGGCTGGCCGTCGACCTCGCGGCGGTGGTCGAGAACTGGCGCGCGCTTGCCGGCCGCGCGCCGGGCGCGGTCTGCGGGGCGGTGGTCAAGGCCGATGCCTACGGTCTGGGCGCCGCCGAAATCGGCCGGGCGCTGAGCCGGGCGGGGTGTGGGGTGTTCTTCGTCGCCACCCCGGCGGAGGGCGCCGTTCTGCGCCATGCGCTGGCAGCGGCGACGGCCGAGATCCTGGTCTTCGACGGCGATGTCGAAGACGACGCGGCGCGCTACGACCGCCACCGCCTCACCCCGGTGCTCGGCACCCTGGAGGCGCTGGCGCGGTGGTCGCGGCACGCCCGGGCGCAAGGCGGAAGGCGGGCGGCGCTGATGCTGGACACCGGCATGTCCCGGCTCGGCCTCGGCGAGCCCGATGTGGCGACGGTCGCTTCCGAGCCCGACCGGCTGGCCGGGATCGAGCTCGCCTTCGTGATGAGCCATCTCGCCTGCGCCGATTCGCCGCACCACCCCCTGAACGCGGGCCAGAAGGCGGCGTTCGACGCGATGCGGGCGCGTCTGCCGGCCGCGCCCGCCTCCTTCGCCAACTCGGCCGGAATCCTTCTCGGACCGGAGTTCCACTACGACCTGCTGCGCCCGGGCGCCGCGCTTTACGGGCTGTCCGTGGTATCGGGCCGAGCCAACCCGATGCGGCGGGCGGTCCGGCTTCGGGCCCGTATCCTCCAAACGCGGATCGTTGACAGCGAATCGCCCGTTGGATACGGTGCCGACCGCCTGATCGCTGCCGGATCGACGCTCGCCACCATCGCGATGGGCTACGCGGACGGGCTGCCACGCGCCCTCGGAGACCGCGGAAGCGGGCGCATCGGCGGTACGCCGGTGCCCCTCGTCGGACGGGTATCGATGGACCTCGCCACACTCGACGTAACCGGGATCGAGCCCGGCCTGATCCGCCCGGGCTGCGTCGTGGACCTGATCGACGACGAGCATGACGCGGACGCGCTGGCGGCCGAGGCGGGCACGATCGGCTACGAGATCCTCGCCCGCATCGGCCGGCGGGTGCGCCGGATCCATCGCTTCGGGGCGGACGGGTGAACGCCGTCGCCTCGGTCGGGCGCGCGACGCTCAACTTCCTCGCCGCCACCGGGCGGCTCACCCTGTTCGCCGGCACCGGCGTGATGCACTGCGTCCGCCCGCCCTTCCATTTCCGCCTGATCGGCCGCCAGATGATCGAGGTCGGCTACTACTCGCTGCCGGTCGTGGGGCTGACCGCGCTGTTCACCGGGATGGTGCTGGCGTTGCAGAGCTATGCCGGGTTCTCGCGGTTCAACGCGGAAAGCGCGGTGGCCTCGATCGTGGCGCTGTCGATCACCCGCGAGCTCGCCCCGGTGCTCGCGGGGCTGATGGTCGCCGGCCGCATCGGCGCGGCGATGGCGGCCGAGATCGGCACCATGCGGGTGACCGAGCAGATCGACGCCCTCACCGCGCTGTCCACCGACCCCTTCAAGTACCTCGTCGCGCCGCGGCTGATCGCCGGCACCCTCACCTTGCCGGTCTGCGTGCTTGCCGCCGACGCGATCGGCGTCTTCGGCGGCTATCTGCTGGCGGTCAACAAGCTCGGCTTCAACACCACGGTCTACCTCAAGAGCACGTTTCAGTATCTCGAGGTCATCGACATCGTATCCGGGCTGGTCAAGGCGGCCGTGTTCGGCTTCCTGATCGCCCTGATGGGCTGCTATCACGGATACTATTCGCGCGGCGGGGCGCAAGGCGTCGGCGCGGCGACGACCAACGCGGTGGTCTCGGCGTCGGTGCTCATCCTGGCGTCCAACTACCTGATTACCGAAGCGTTCTTCGCATGATGCCCGGACACGAGACGGCGGCGGATGGCGGACGCCCGATGATCCGGGTGCGGGGGTTGTGCAAGTCCTTCGGCGCCAACCGCGTGCTCGACGGGCTCGATCTCGACGTCGTGCGCGGCGAATCCCTGGCGGTGATCGGCGGGTCGGGGACCGGCAAGTCGGTTCTGGTCAAGAACATCATCGGGCTCATGCGGCCCGACTCGGGCAGCATCGCGATCGACGGCGCGGAGACCGTGGGGCTCTTCGGCGCGGCGCGCAACGCGGTCCTGGCGAAGTTCGGCGTGCTGTTCCAGGGCGCGGCCCTGTTCGACAGCATGCCGGTCTGGGAGAACGTCGCCTTCGGGCTGATCCACAACCGGGGCATGGAACGCGGCGCGGCGCGCGAGGCCGCCATCGCCAATCTCGCCCATGTCGGGCTCGGCGGCGACCAGGCCGACCGCTACCCGTCCGAGCTGTCGAGCGGCATGCAGAAGCGCGTCGGTCTCGCCCGCGCGATCGCCGTCGAGCCCGAGATCCTGTTCTTCGACGAGCCCACCACCGGGCTCGACCCGATCATGGGCGACGTGATCAACGACCTGATCGTCGAATGCGTGCGCGGCCTCGGCGCGACCGCGCTCACCATCACCCACGACATGGCGAGCGCGCGCCGGATCGCCGACCGGATCGCGATGATCCATGCCGGCAGGATCATCTGGGCCGGGCCGGCCGCCACGGTCGACGAGAGCGGCGATCCGGCGGTAGACCAGTTCATCCACGGCCGTACGGAAGGTCCGATCCGCACGGCCGCCCACGCGGCCTGAACCGCCGCGGCGGCCCGGCAACGGTCGCGGGAGAGGTCGAACATGGCCCGTCAGGCCAGACGCTATGTCTGTCAGGAATGCGGCGCCGCCCACGCCAGGTGGAGCGGCAGATGCGATTCGTGCGGCTCATGGAACGCGATCGTCGAGGAGCAGACCCGCCCTGCGGCCCCGCGCGGGCTCGGTACCGGGCAGGGCACCGCGATCGAGTTCGTTCCGCTCGCCGGCAGCGAGGCCGACGCGCCCCGGCTGGCCAGCGGAATCGCGGAGTTCGACCGGGTGACCGGGGGCGGGATGGTCGCCGGGTCGGCGCTGCTGGTCGGGGGAGACCCGGGTATCGGCAAGTCGACGATGCTGCTTCAGGTGGCGGGCGGCCTCGCGGGCGCGGTGCCGGTCGCCTATGTCTCGGGCGAGGAAGCCGTCGACCAGATCCGCCTGCGCGCCCGGCGGCTCGGGCTTGCCGACTCGCCGGTGCGCCTGGCGGCGGCGACCAGTGTCCGCGACATCGCCACGACGCTCGAAGGCGGCGACGCGCCGCGCGCGGTGGTGGTCGATTCGATCCAGACGATGTATGTCGATACGCTGGAATCCGCGCCGGGTACGGTCGCCCAGGTCCGCGCCAGCGCACAGGAGTTGATCCATCTCGCCAAGCGTCGCGGCTTCTGTCTGCTGCTGGTCGGACATGTGACCAAGGACGGGGCCATCGCCGGCCCGCGCGTGCTCGAACACATGGTCGATGGGGTGTTCTACTTCGAAGGCCGGAGCGGCCACGAATTTCGCCTGCTGCGCGCGCTCAAGAACCGTTTCGGGCCGACCGACGAGATCGGCGTGTTCGAGATGACCGGGCGTGGCCTGATCGAAGTCGCCAACCCTTCGGCGCTGTTCCTCGCCGAGCGCCGGAGCGACGTGCCCGGCGCGGCGGTGTTCGCCGGCATGGAGGGAACCCGCCCGGTGCTGGTGGAGATCCAGGCGCTGGTGGCGCCCTCGCCGCTCGCCACGCCGCGGCGCGCCGTCGTCGGCTGGGATTCGGCGCGGCTGGCGATGGTGCTCGCCGTGCTCGAGGCGCGCTGCGGGATCGGGCTCGCCGGGCGCGATGTCTATCTCAACGTCGCCGGCGGGATGCGCATCGCCGAACCCGCGGCCGATCTCGCGGTCGCGGGCGCGGTCCTGTCGGCGGCTTCGGACCGGGCGGCGCCGGCGGATGCGGTCATGTTCGGCGAGATCGGTCTCGGCGGCGAGGTACGCGGCATCGGCCGGCCGGCGCTCAGGCTGCGCGAGGCGGCGAAGCTCGGATTCGCCCGGGCGATCGCGCCGCCGCGGGGGAGCGGAGAGGCGGCACCGCGGGCGGATATCGAGATAACCGAAATCGGTCATCTGAACGATCTCGTCGCGATGTTCGGCCCGCCGCGCGCCGCGCCGGACGCGGCCCGGCCGGAAGCAGGAGGCGTCTAGCGTGTCGCCGCTCGATCTCGCGGTCATCGCAGCCGTCGTCGTCGCCGGCCTGCTCGGGCTGTGGCTCGGCGTGGTCCGGGTTCTTCTCGGCATCGGCAGCTGGATCGGGGCGACGCTGCTCACCGTGTACGGCATGCCGCTGCTGCGTCCCACCGCGCGGGGCTGGATCGAAAGCCCCTTCCTCGCCGACCTGGCGGCGGGCGCCGTCGTATTCGCGGCCGGGCTGGTCGTACTGACCGTCCTGACCCATCTGGTCGCCGAGCGGATACGGGGCAGCGCGCTGGGCGCGGTCGACCGTTCCCTCGGCCTCGTCGTCGGGCTGGCGCTGGGGATCGTGGTGGCGTCGGGGAGCTATCTGGTGGTCGAGCGCCTGCTGGTCGCGCCCCATCGGGGGAGCGAACAGCCGGAATGGCTGCGCGCCTCGCGCACCGTCCCGTTGCTCGCCTTCTCGGCGCGCTTCATGATCACCCTGCTGCCGCCGGAGTGGCGCCCGGCAGGCGTGGCTGACGCCGCCGCCGCCCCGCCGCCGGATGCCGGCGCCGAGGCGGAGCGGCTGATGACGCCGGTCCCGCAAAACCCCGGGACGAAGGACAAGTCGGGGTACAGCAAGGACGAGCGGCGCGAGATGGACCGCCTGTTCAACGCCAACCAGTGAGCGAAACGCAGATGAGCGCAGCAACCGGCCGGGACAGCGACAAGCCGCGCGAGGAGTGCGGCGTCTTCGGCGTGTGGAACCACGCCGACGCCGCGGCGCTGACCGCGCTCGGCCTGCACGCGCTGCAGCATCGCGGACAGGAGGCGGCGGGGATCGTCTCGTTCGACGGCGAGCGCTTCCACGGCCACCACGCGCTCGGCGAGGTGGGCGAGAATTTCAGCGACGAGGCGGTGATCCGGCGCCTGCCCGGAGACCGCGCGATCGGTCACAACCGGTACTCGACCACGGGCGATGCGGTGCTGCGCAACATCCAGCCGCTCTTCGCCGATTTCGCCTCGGGCGGGTTCGCGATCGGCCACAACGGCAACCTGACCAACGCAAGGCGCATCCGCCGCGCCCTGGTCGAGCGCGGCTGCCTGTTCCATTCGACCACGGACACCGAGGTGATCGTCCACCTGATCGCCACCTCCGCGAAGGACTCGGTGGAGGAACGGCTGGTCGACGCGCTCGAACAGGTCGTCGGCGCCTATTCCCTCGTCGCGATGACCAACACCGCGATGATCGGCGTCCGCGATCCGCTCGGGGTGAGGCCGCTGGTGCTGGGACGCATCGGCGACGGCTGGATTCTCGCCTCGGAAACCTGCGCGCTCGACATCATCGGCGCCGACTACGTGCGCGACGTGGAGCCGGGGGAGATCGTGGTGATCGGCGCCGGCGGCGTGCAGAGCCTGGCCCCGTTCGCGCCCAGGCCCAGGCGGTTCTGCGTCTTCGAATACATCTACTTCGCGCGCCCCGACTCGACCGTGGAGTCGATCAATGTCTACGAGGCGCGCTGCCGCATCGGCGAAGAGCTCGCGCGCGAGCAGCCGGCGGCGGCCGATGTGGTGGTTCCGATCCCCGATTCCGGCGTGCCGGCGGCGCTCGGCTACGCGCGCGAAGCCGGCATCCCCTACGAGATCGGCATCATCCGAAATCACTATGTCGGGCGCACCTTCATCGAGCCGACCGACCGCATCCGCCATCTCGGCGTCAAGCTGAAGCACAACGCCAACCGCAACCTGATCCACGGCAAGCGGGTGATCCTGGTCGACGACAGCATCGTTCGCGGCACCACGTCGACCAAGATCGTCGAGATGGTGCGCAATGCCGGCGCGACCGAGGTCCACATGCGCATCGCGTCCCCGCCGACCACGCATTCCTGCTTCTACGGCGTGGACACGCCGGAACGCGACGAGCTCCTGGCGGCACGCCACGACGTGGAGGCGATGATGCGGCTGATCGGCGTCGACAGCCTCGCCTATCTCTCCCTCGACGGGCTCTACCGGGCGCTCGGCGAGCCGGGCCGCGACGAGGACGCGCCGCGGTATTGCGATGCCTGTTTTTCCGGCCGCTACCCGATCCCGCTGGTCGACCGCCGCGAAGGAGACACCGACGGCCAGCTCTCGCTGCTCGCGGAGACCCGCTGAGTGACCGCGCCGTCCAGCCCGCATTTCCCGCCAGGGTCACGGCCTGCGTCGCGCCCGGGCGTTCGTCCCGCCAGGAGCGGGCCGAAGAGCGTAGCAGGGACTACGGTCG
>Ga0209543_1000699_pt1 | contig 39075 bp, 36 predicted proteins | sample MesohylFT_FD_187296 | JGI IMG/M metagenome (GOLD analysis project Ga0209543, IMG submission 187296) | Host-associated microbial community of the marine sponge Aplysina aerophoba from Gulf of Piran - sponge mesohyl, lysed by freeze-thaw... | ecosystem: Host-associated > Porifera > Sponge >...
CCTGGCATAATTTGCTGGTCTTTTTCGCCGTCGGCTGCGTTGCTCTTCCTCGCGTGGTGCCCGCCACTGCTTGTCATCGCGCCTTGCCGACGACGAAAAATCCTGCGCAACTCATGCCAGGAATTTACGGGACACGACACTAGGAATGGGATGGTAGGCACGGGCGGGATTGAACCGCCGACCTCTTCCGCGTCAAGGAAGCGCTCTCCCACTGAGCTACGTGCCTCGATGCACCTCCGCAAAGGTCTGTTTTTATTACCAAAATAATGGGGTTTCTGTCAATGCCGCCAAGCCGCGGCGAGTTTCTTGAGCTGTCCCGACACCTTGGCGCTCACCAGCGCGGTGACGCGCACGTCGCGCTCGCCGTATTCTTCCGTGAGGATCCGTCCGCGCGCCCGGAGGAAGGGAATGATGGCGCTCTCGGACTGGGGCAGCGTGAGCTGGATGCGCTGCTTGTCCCGGTCCAGCACGCGGCCGATTGCGTCCAGCAGGTGCTCGATGCCGGCGCCGGTGCGGGCGGAGATCGGACACACGCCCTCGTTGCCGCCGGCGGGGTAGGCGGGCACGTTTTCGGCCACGTCTATCTTGTTGGGCACGATGAGCCGGGGGGTCTCGGCCGCGCCGATGTCCTCGAGCACCGAGTCGACGATGGCGAGCTGCTGGTCGGCGAGGGGGCTCGTGGGATCCAGCACGCACAGCAGCAGGTCCGCCTGGTGGACCTCTTCCAGCGTCGCCTTGAACGCGTCCACCAGCGCGTGGGGAATCTTGTTGATGAAGCCCACCGTGTCCACCAGCATGACGCGTTCGCCGTTGGGCAGACGCAGCGCGCGCGTGCGCGGGTCGAGAGTGGCGAAGAGCTTGTCCTCGGCCAGCACGCCCGCGCGGGTGAGGTGGTTCATCAGCGTGGACTTGCCGGAGTTGGTATAGCCCACCAGCGCCACCGTGGGGTAGGGGATGGCCTCGCGCTCCTTGCGCTGCAGCGCGCGGGTGTTGGCGACGCCATCGAGCCGCCGCTTGAGCCGGCGGATGCGTTCGCGGATGCGCCGGCGGTCCACCTCGAGCTGGGTCTCGCCCGGTCCGCGCGTGCCGATGCCGCCCCCGAGCCGGGACAGGTGGGACCACAGGCGGGTGAGCCGGGGCAGCAGGTACTCGAGCTGCGCCAGCTCCACTTGCAGCTTGCCCTCGCGGCTCTGGGCGCGCAGCGCGAAGATGTCCAGGATGAGCTGGGTGCGATCCACGACCCGGAGGTTCAGGGCCGTTTCCAGGTTGCGCTGCTGCGCCGGGGAAAGGTCGTTGTCGACGATGACGAGGTCGGCGTGGTGCTCCTCCACGAACGCCCGGATTTCTTCCACCTTGCCCGAGCCCACCAGGGTGGCGCTGCGTACGCGTCCCGAATGCTGACTGAACACCTCGATGACGCGGGCGCCCGCGCTGGCGGCCAGGCTGTGCAGCTCTTCGAGGCTGTCCTCGAGTGCGACGTCCGTGGCCGAGGCCGGCGTCTCCACGCCCACCAGCACCGCGCGCTCGGTCTCGCCGCCCGAAGGGCCGCATTGCCCGTTGACTCCCTCGATCATCCCCGCGCTGCCTCCGTCATTCCCGCTCCGGAACGTCATTCCCGCGGGTGTGTCAAAACTCCGCTTGGCCCCGAACCGGCACCGCCCTACGAGACGTCATTCCCGCGAAAGCGGGAATCCAGGGGTGGCGAGGCGGGGAAACGCCGCTGTAGTGCCTCACCACCGCCCCTGGATTCCCGCTTCCGCGGGAATGACGTCCGGGGGGTTCCCGTCGGACGAACTGATACAGCTTGGTTTCCGGTCCGCGTGACATCGGTCACCCGGTCCTGGCCCGGATGCGGGCGCCGAACTTCCGGTATACGGTATCCAACAGCGTTTTCGATGGGTTGATGCGGAAGTCGGCGGGGCCGATGACCTTGGTCTCGCGCGCCGCGTTGGTCACGTGGAGGTAGACCGAAGCCGGACCCTGCTCCCGGATGATGAGGTCGTGGAACGCGTGCAGTTCCTGGCGGCTTACCTCCTCCAGAAGGAAGTGCACCTCGCGCGGCATGGCCCGTGACGGCGCCGGAATGGCCTGGGCGCACGCCTCTTCCAGCGAGAGGATGTCGTTGGCGATGAGCGTGACCCGTTCCTCGCCGACATCGAGCCGGCCGTTGATGCGCACCGGATCGTCGCGGCCGATGGTTTCGGCCGCCAGCCGGTACGTGTCCGGCCACGCGATGGTATCCACGAACCCGGTCTTGTCCTCCAGGTTGAAGTTGGCGTAGCGATCGCCCTTCTTCGTGTTCTTGAGCTTGAGGGCGGTCACCACCCCCACCATGGTGACCTCACCGTTGGCGTGGCCCCGCACCCGGTTGGCCGGCAACACCTGAAGCCGTTTCAGCGACTCCTCGAAGCGGTCCAGCGGATGCCCGGTGATGTAGAAGCCCAGGGTTTCCTTCTCGAAGGCCAGGAGCTGTCCGCCGCTCCATTCCTCCACCGACTCGTAAGCGTCCATGGGGTCCTTGGCCGGGGCCTCGAGCAGGTCGAACATGCCGAACTGCGAGCTGTCCCGGTCTCGCTGGGACGACTGGCCGGTCTTCAGCGCATCGTCCAGCGCGGTCATGAGGCGCGCGCGGTAGACGCCGGTGGAGTCGAAGGCGCCGCACTTGACGAGGCTCTCCACCACGCGGCGATTGACCACTTTCAAGTCCACGCGCCGGCAGAAGTCGAACAGCGACTCGAACGGTCCGGTATGCTCGCGGGTCTCCCGGATGCCTTCGACGGCCTTTTCGCCGACGTTCTTGACCGCCGAGAGGCCGAAGCGGATGCGCTCGCCCACCACGGTGAAACGCGCCCCGCCCTCGTTGACGTCCGGTGGCAGCACCTCGACCCCTTGCTCACGGCACTCGGCCAGGTTCTTGATGACCTTGTCGGTGTCGCCCATCTCGGAGCTCATCAGCGCCGCCATGAACTCCACCGGGTAGTGGGTCTTGAGCCAGGCCGTGTGGTAGGAGACCAGCGCGTACGCGGCGGAGTGGGACCGGTTGAAGCCGTAACGGGCGAAGGTCTCCATCTGGTCGAAGATTGCGGTGGCGTGCTCTTCGCGGATGCCGTTCTCCCGCGCCCCGCCCATGAACCGCTCCCGCTGGCTGGCCATCTCCACGGGGTCCTTCTTGCCCATGGCGCGGCGCAGGATGTCGGCTTCTCCCAGGCTGTAGCGGGCCATGGTCTGGGCGATCTGCATGACCTGCTCCTGGTACACGATCACTCCGTACGTATCCTTCAGGATGGGTGCCAGTGCCGGGTGCAGGTAGGAAACCTTCTCCTTGCCGCTCTTGCGCTTGATGAACTCCTCCGCCATGCCGCTGTCGAGCGGTCCCGGGCGGTAGAGGGCGAGGATGGCCACGAGGTCCTCGAAGCAATTGGGCTTGATGCGCACGGTCATCTCGCGGATGCCCGTGCTTTCCAACTGGAAGATGCCGGTGGTGTTGCCGCTGCCGAGCAGGCGATAGGCTTCCGGGTCGTCCAGGGACACGGTGTCGATGTCGGGCGCGGTGCCGCGGCTCTGCCGCACCAGGTCCAGGCAGTCGTGGATGAGGGTCAGGGTCTTGAGCCCCAGGAAGTCGAACTTGACCAGGCCGATCTTCTCCACGCTCGACATGTCGTACTGGGTGACGATGCCCCCGTCCCGGTCCATGTAGAGGGGCAGGTAGTCCACCAGGGGCCGGTTGGAGATGACCACGCCGGCGGCGTGGGTGGAAGAGTGCCGGGTGAGGCCCTCCAGGCGCAGGGCGTGGTTGAGGAGGCCGGCCACCCGGGGGTCTTCGTCCGCCAGTTGGTTGAGCCGCGGCTCCTGCTTGAGGGCATCGGTGAGCGAGCAGTCGAAGCCCTGCCGGGACGCGGGCACGAGCTTGGCGATGGCGTCGGTCTCGGCGAACGACAGGCCCACGGCGCGGCCCACGTCGCGGATGGCGGCCTTGGCCTTGAGGGTCCCGAAGGTGGTGATCTGCGCCACCTTGTCGGCGCCGTACTTGTCCTTGACGTACTGGATGACCCGGTCCCGGCCACGGATGCAGAAGTCCACGTCGATGTCCGGCATGGAACGCCGCTCCGGATTGAGGAAGCGCTCGAACAGCAGGTTGTGGCGGATCGGGTCGAGGTCGGTGATGCGCAGGGCGTAGGCCACCAGGCTCCCGGCCGCCGAGCCGCGGCCCGGCCCCACCGGGATGCCCTCGTCCTTGGCGTGGTTGATGAAGTCCGCCACGATCAGGAAGTAGCCCGGGAACTGCATGCTCTTGATGACGCCCAGCTCGAATTCGAGCCGCTCCCGGTAGGCGTCGCGGTCCACGTCGCCGGCGCCCTTGAGGCGCTCGTCGAGCCCCTGGCGGGCGCGCGCGTCGAGGTAGTCGTCGAGGCTCTCGGCGCCGGGCGCCTCGTAGTTGGGAAAGTGGTACTTGCCGAACTCGATCTCCACCTCGCAGCGTTCCGCGATGGCGACGCTCTGGTCCACCGCGTCCGGCAGGTGCGCGAACCCCTCCAGCATCTGGTCGGTGGACTTGAGGAACAGCTCCTCGGTATCCATCTTCATCCGGTTGGGGTCGTTGTGCCCCTTGCCGGTCTGGATGCACAGCAGGATGTCGTGCGCGTGCGCGTCCTCGGGGTCGAGGTAGTGGCAGTCGTTGGTGGCGACGATGGGCAGGGAGAGGTCCTTGCCCAGCTCGACGATGCCGGCGTTGACCTTCTCCTGGAGCGGCAGCTTGTTGTCCTGTGCCTCCAGGTAGTAGCGGTCGTCGAAGATGGTACGGTAGGCCTCGGCCACTTTCCTGGCCTGCTCCATGGAACCCAGCGTGATGGCCTTGGCCATCTCGCCGCTCAGGCAGCCGCTCAGGGCGATGATGCCGGCGTTGAATTCCCGCAGGAGCTCCTTGTCGACGCGCGGCTTGTAGTAGAAGCCCTCGGTGAAGCCTTGCGTGACCAGTTTGCAAAGGTTGCGGTAGCCGTCGTTGTTCATGGCCAGCAGGATCAGGTGGTGGTTGTGCTCCCTGTTGCCCCGGTCCACTCCCTGGCGCTCGTAGCGGCTCCCCGGCGCCACGTAGACCTCGCAGCCGAGGATCGGCCTGATGCCCGCGTCCACCGCCTTGCGGTAGAACTCCACGGCGCCGAACATGTTGCCGTGATCGGTCATGGCGATGGCCGGCTGCCCCATGCTCTTGGCCCGCTCGATCAGCGGGTCGATCTTGTTGGCGCCGTCGAGCAGGCTGTACTGGGTGTGGCAATGAAGGTGTACGAAGCTGTGCTGGCTCATGAAACTACGTCCTCGGAAGTCCAAGGTTCACGCCGTGGGTCTTGGTTGTCAATGGCCCGTCGGCCTCCGCATCACTCCCATTCGATGGTGGCGGGTGGCTTGGACGAGACGTCGTAGACCACCCGGTTGATGCCGCGCACCTCGTTGATGATGCGGTTGGAGATGCGCCCGAGAAGGTCGGACGGCAGCGCCACCCAGTCGGCGGTCATGCCGTCCTGGCTGTCCACGGCGCGGATGGCGGCGACGTTCTCGTAGGTGCGCTCGTCCCCCATGACGCCCACGGTGCGGATGGGCAGCAGGATGGCGAAGGACTGCCAGATGCGCTCGTAGAGACCGGCGTTGCGCACTTCCTCCACCACGATGGCGTCCGCGGCCCGGAGGATGTCCAGGCGTTCCTCCGTGACGTCGCCGAGGATGCGGATGGCCAGTCCCGGTCCGGGAAAGGGCTGCCGGTAGATCCACCGGTCCGGCAGGCCCAGCTCGTGGCCCAGGACGCGCACCTCGTCCTTGAACAGTTCCCGCAGCGGCTCCACCAGCTCGAATTTCATGTTCTTGGGCAGTCCGCCGACGTTGTGGTGGCTCTTGATGAGGGCGGACGGGCCGGCGTGGGACACGGACTCGATGACGTCCGGGTAGAGGGTGCCCTGGCACAGGAACGGGAAGTCGCCGAGCTTGTGCGTCTCCTCCTCGAACACGCGGATGAAGAGGTTGCCGATGCGCTTGCGCTTCTCCTCGGGGTCATCCACTCCCTTGAGCACGTCGAGGAACCGGCGCGACGCGTCGACGTAGCGGAAGCCCGTGCCGAAACGCTCTCCCATGACCTGCGATACGGTTTCCGGCTCGCCCTGCCGCAGCAGCCCGTTGTTGACGAACACGCACACGAGCCGGTCGCCGATGGCGCGGTGCACCAGGGTGGCGGCCACCGACGAGTCGACGCCGCCGCTCAAGCCGCACAGCACGCGCGCGTCGCCCACCTGCGACCGGATGCGCTCCACCGCGGCGCTGGCGAAGTGCTCCATGTCCCAGTCGGCCGCGCACCCGCAGATGCGCAACAGGAAGTTGTCCAGGATGGTCCGGCCGTTCCGGGTGTGCACCACCTCGGGATGGAACTGGAGGCCGTAGAAGCGCCGCCGGTCGTCGGCGAACGCGGCGATGGGAGAGTTGCCGGTGTGCGCCAGCACCGACCACCCTTGGGGCAGCGCCGTCATGCGGTCACCGTGGCTCATCCACACGCTCTGAGCGGCGTCCCGGTCGAGCCCGGCGAAGAGGTCGGTGGTGTCGTCGATGGTGAGGTCGGCGAGGCCGTACTCGCGCTCCGAGGCCTCGGCCACGCCGCCCCCCATGGCCTGGTTGATGAGCCCCATGCCGTAGCAGATGCCGAGAAACGGCACCGGCAGGCGGAACAGCTCCGGGCCCACCCGCGGCGCGTCGCTGCCGTACACGCTGGCGGGACCGCCCGACAGGATGATGCCGGCGGGTTCCAGGCGCCGCAGCTTTTCGACCGCGGTATCGAAGGGGTGTATCTCGCAATACACGCGCGCCTCGCGCACGCGGCGGGCGATGAGCTGAGTGTACTGCGATCCGAAGTCCAGGACGACGATCATTCTCGGCGGTAGTTGGGCGCTTCGTTGGTGATGAACACGTCGTGCACGTGACCCTCGGTTAGGCCCGCGGCCGTGATCTGCATAAAGCGGGCCTTGCTCTGCAGCTCCTCGATGGTGGAGCAGCCGACGTAGCCCATGCCCGCGCGGATGCCGCCGATGAGCTGGTAGACGTTGGCGGCCAGTGGACCGCGGTAGGGCACCTGCCCCTCGACGCCCTCGGGCACCAGTTTCACTTCTTCCTCGATGTCGTCCTGGGCGTAGCGGTCCTTGCTGCCTTCGCGCATGGCGCCGATGGAGCCCATGCCGCGGTAGACCTTGTAGGTGCGCCCCTGGTAGAGCACGGTCTCTCCCGGGCTTTCCTCGCAGCCGCCGAACAGCGTGCCGATCATGACGGAGCTGGCGCCCGCCGCCAGCGCCTTGGTGACGTCGCCGGAGTACTTGATGCCGCCGTCCGACACCAGGGGAACACCGGTGCGTGCGCCTACTCGCGCGCAGTCGGCGATGGCGCTGAGCTGGGGCACGCCCACCCCGGAAACCACCCGGGTGGTGCAGATGGAGCCGGGTCCGACGCCCACCTTGACGCCGTTGGCCCCCGCGTCGATGAGTGCCTGGGTGCCCTGGGCCGTGGCCACGTTGCCGGCGACCATGTCCAACTCCGGATAGTCGCTGCGAATCTGTCGCACCGTCTCCAGCACCTTGGCGGCGTGGCCGTGGGCCGTGTCCACCGCGATGACGTCGACGCCGGCGCGCACCAGCGTCTCGACACGTTCCTCCCGGTCCAGCCCCACGCCCACCGCGGCTCCCACGCGCAGATGCCCGCGGTCGTCCTTGCAGGCCATGGGATGGCGGGTCTTCTTCTCGATGTCCTTGACCGTGATCAGCCCCTTCAGGCGAAAGTGATCGTCCACCACCAGCAGCTTTTCGATGCGGTGCTGATGCAGCAGCTCCTGGGCCTCGTCGAGGTCGACGCCGTCCTGCACGGTGACCAGGTTCTCCTTGGTCATCAGGTCGTCGACGCAGCGCTCCAGGTTCTTTTCGAAGCGCAGGTCACGGTTGGTCAGGATGCCCACCAGCCGGCCGCCCAGCGTCACCGGCAGGCCCGATATGCCGTGCTGGTCCATCAGTTCGCGCGCCTCGGCGATCTTCTGGTGCGGGTTCACGGTCACCGGGTCGAGGATCATGCCGCTCTCGAACTTCTTGACCTTCTCCACCTCCTTGGCCTGAGCCGCGGGCGGCATGTTGCGGTGGATGAAGCCCATGCCGCCCTCCTGGGCCATGGCGATGGCCGTGCGCGCCTCGGTCACCGTGTCCATGGCCGCGCTCAGGAGCGGGATGTTGAGCCGGATGCGTTCGGTCAAGCGCGTCGAAACGTTCGCGTCACGCGGCAGGACCGACGACTCCGCGGGCACCAACAGCACGTCGTCGAACGTGAGTCCTACGGGCAAGATCTCTTGGTCGAGCATCCTTCACCTCGGTCCGGACGGTACGAAAACGGTACAAAAAAAGCCCAGACTTCCGCCTGGGCTTACCGTGGATTTCGCTTGGCTGATCTCCATGTTTTCTCCTAGCAAGATTCCCGTACCGTGGCAAGTTTAAGTTCCCGCCGGAGGCACCGATCGTATCTACAGACGATGCTTTCAAGGATCTACGGCGCGGCGCTCCACGGGATCGACGCCCTCAGGGTGGCGGTGGAGGTCGACATCGCTTCAGGACTGCCCGAAACGTTCATGGTAGGGCGGCCCCAGGGCGCGGTGCGCGAGAGCAAGGTGCGCATTCGCGCGGCGTTGCGGAACTGCGGGTACCCGTTTCCCTACCAGCGCATCACCATCAACCTGGCCCCGGCGGACGTCCGCAAGGAAGGTTCGGGCTATGACTTGCCCATGGCGGTGGGCATCGCCGCGGCCCAGGGCGCCGTGGTTTCCTCGCGCCTCGGCGACTGCCTGATGGTGGGCGAGCTGTCGCTGGACGGCGCCGTCAAGCCGGTGCGCGGCGCGCTGTCCATCGCCGCCGCCGTGAAGCGCGAGGGCCTCGCGGGGCTGATCCTGCCCCGAGCCAACGGCGCCGAGGCCGCGGTGGTCCAGGACATCGAGGTCTACGGCGTGGAGAGCCTGGCCGAAGTGGTGGATTTCCTGAACGGGGATCGGGAGATCGAGCCCATGCGCGTGGACCTGGCGCGGCTCTTTCACAGCCACTCGGTGCACGACGCCGACCTGAGCGACGTGCGCGGCCAGCCCCACGTCAAGCGCGCGCTGGAGGTGGCGGCCGCGGGGAGCCACAACGTCCTGCTCATGGGGCCACCGGGCTCCGGCAAGACCATGCTCGCCAAGCGGCTCGCCACCGTCCTGCCGGACCTCACCCTGCCGGAGGCCCTGGAGACCACCAAGATCCACAGCGTGGCGGGGGTGCTCAACGGGCGCTCGCTGGTGGCCGTGCGCCCGTTCCGGGCGCCGCACCACACCATCTCCGACGCGGGGCTCGTGGGCGGTGGCACCGTGCCCAAGCCCGGCGAGGTTTCGCTGGCGCACAACGGCGTGCTCTTCCTCGACGAGGCGCCGGAGTTCCGCCGCAACGTCCTGGAGGTCCTGCGCCAGCCTTTGGAGGACGGCCGTATCACCTTGGCGCGTGCCGCCGGCTCCATCGACTACCCGGCGAGCTTCATGCTCGTGGCGGCCATGAATCCGTGTCCCTGCGGCTTCTTCGCCGACCCGCAGAAGGAGTGCCGCTGCACGCCCATGCAGATCGCCCGCTACCGCTCACGGGTCTCGGGGCCTCTGCTCGACCGTATCGACATCCAGGTGGAGGTTCCGGCGGTGGCCTACGAAGCCCTCGCTTCGCGGGCGCCGGGCGAGCCTTCCGAGGCCGTGCGCGACCGGGTCAACCAGGCCCGCAGGGTCCAGGTGGAGCGTTTCGGGGAGCGCGGAATCCACGCCAACGCGCACATGAGCGCGCGCGACGTCCGGCGATATTGCCGCGTGGACGCCGCGGCCGAACAGCTCCTGGAGAACGCCATCAACCGCCTCGGCCTGAGCGCCCGCGCCTACGTGCGCATCCTCAAGGTCGGCCGCACCATCGCCGACCTCGCCGGCACCGAGACCATCCAGTCCGCGCACGTCGCCGAAGCCATCCAATACCGCAGCCTGGACCGCCCGCTGGTGTAAGTCTCACGCGATCTCTGAGACGTGCCGCACACCATGCTGGTCCATGCAGTTCAGCAGCTCTTCCACCAGGCCGCGGGCGACCCTTGGGCCGCGGTAGGGGAAGGCGCTGTGGACCTGGACGAGGGCGCAGCCGCCCGCCTTCATCATGGTGTAGGCGTCGTGGCCGTTGAAGATGCCGCCGTTGCCCACGAGGGTGAGGCGGCCGGCGAGGGCGGCGGTGGCGCCGCGGACCTGGTCCAGGGCCTTGGGGAAGAGCGGGGGGCCGCTGTAGCCGCCCTTGGACGGATCCGGGTTGAAGGCGGGGTCGATGGTGGTGTTGCCGATGATGACGGCATCGGTTTCGGGATCCAGCAACTGCCGGCACATGGCCAACGCGATGTCGCGGAGGATGGGCGGCATGTCCGGGGCGAACTTGGGCCAGATCGGCTTTCGCCGCGCCATGCCGCCGGCCCGTGCCAGCTCGGCGGCTTTCTTCACCAGGCCGCCCAGCAGCTTTTCCAACCGGCTGCCTTCCTGCAGTTCCCGCAGATTCCGGGTGTTGGGCGAGCTGATGCAGATTTCGAAGAAGTCCGCGTACGGATACAGCGTTTCCAGGGAACAAGCGTAGTCCTTGTAGGCGTCGTCGAGGGGCGTTTCCCGAGCCTTGCCGAGGCTGATGCCCAGGGGCACGGGCGGGCGCGGCTGGGCTTCCAGCACTTCCGCCAGGGTCTCCGCGCCGCGGTTGTTGAACCCGAGACGGTTCCACAGCGCGCGGTGGGGGACGTCGCGGAACAGGCGCGGCCGCGGATTGCCGGGTTGGCCGCGGCCGGGGGTGACGGAGCCCACGGTAATGAAGCCGAAGCCCAGGGCCGCCAGCGCGGACGCGGCGATGCCGTTCTTGTCGAACCCCGCGGCCAGGCCGATGGGGTTGCGGAAACGCATGCCGCACAGGGTCTGCTCGAGGCGGGGGTCGGGCGGGTGGTCGCGGCCGGCCAGCACGGATTGCAGCCACGGCCGCGCGTTGGCTTGCCGCAGGAGGCTCAACGCCCCATTGTGCGCGGTCTCGGCATCGATCCGGAACAGCAGGGGCGCGAGCAGCTTCTCGTAAAGCATCGACGGGGGTCAGGAGCCCCGGTGTCCTGCGTCGGAACAGCTCTGCTCAGTCGCCTTCAAAGATCCACTCCAGCAGCGCCATCCGGATGAACATGCCGTTGCCGGCCTGCCGGAAGTACCAGGCGCGCGGGTCGGCGTCCACTTCGGGTGGAATCTCCGTGAGGCGCGGCAGCGGGTGCATGAGCACGGCGTTGGGCTTCATGAGTTCGAGTTGCGCCGGGCCGATGACAAATTGCGAGCGTGCTTCACCGCGGGCCGCCTCCGGGTCCAGGCGCTCCTTCTGGACCCGCGTCCAGTATACCACGTCGCTTTGCGGCAACGCCGCTTCCAGGCGTGATTCCTCGGCGAAGGTCACGCCCTTCTCCTGGAGGTGTTCCTTGATGTCGGCGCCCATGCGCAGGGAGTCCGGCGCGACGAAGAGGATGCGCATCCGGTCGAACTTGGCCAGGAGGTAGGCCAGGGAACGGGCGGTGCGGCCGTTGGCCAGGTCCCCCCCGATGGTCACGGTGAGACCGTCGATGGCGCCCAGGGCCTGGTGGATGGTGTAGAGGTCCAGGAGCGCCTGGGTGGGGTGCTGACCCGCGCCGTCGCCCGCGTTGATGATCGGGACCGAGCTGTACCGGGCGGCGCGTTCCGCCGCGCCGATCTCGTAGTGGCGCAGCGCGATGACGTCCGGGTAGTACTCGCACAGGACGCGGATGGTGTCCTCGATGCTCTCGCCCTTGATGGCGGAGGAGAACTCGCGCGCGTTCTCGGTGGCCACGACGCTCATTCCCAGGTGCTGCGCCGCGGCGCCGAAGGACATGCGCGTGCGCGTGGACGGTTCGTAGAAGACGCTGAACAGCGTCTTGCCGCGATGGAGCTGGGTCAGCGCGAGCTTTTCAGAAGGCGCGGCCATGCGCCGGCGGAACTCGTCCGCGCGGCGAAACAGTCCATCAAGGATCGAGCGGTCGAACTGCTGCGAATACAGGACGTGCCGAATGATGACAGCCCGTTCGTCAGCCCGCCTGATCCAGCGCCTGCTGCGGCAGCGTGGTCTGGGAGCCTACGGGTCCGAGCATGGGACCGGGGGCGAACTCGATCTTGCACCCTGCGAATTCGCCGCTCAGCTTGACTATGCCGCTGTTGACGAGGTGGGTGACGACGGCCTTCAGTTCGTCGGGGGTCTTGGCGTGTTCGCCGACCGCGTTGATGACGTCGAGAAGCGTGAGTGATTGCATCGTGGTTTCCTCATTCGAAGGATGATTTGTCGTTCTATTGACGCAAACCTCGTGCCATAGAGCCTAGTTGCGGTAACGCCTTGAAATGCGGTGATTTTCCGCACTCCCTGGACGTTGCGGGTCGACGGAATCGTCGAAGGTCAACGTTCTCGTCGACGGTTTCGTGCCACCTGATGAGGCGACCAGCGGTTGACGTCGTAGAGGGAAGAACGCGGATGCAAAAAACCCCCGGGGGCCGGTAACGGCTCATTCCCGAGGGGACTGGCTGGTGCGTCAGCAGAACGACGAGTATGTACTACGTAATGGGGTGCCGTGTCAAGAGGCTGACGCTTGGACCCTGTGACGCCTGCTCCTATCGGCGTGCCTTGATCTCCTCGATCAACTGCGGCACGACCTTGAAGACGTCTCCCACGATACCGAAGTCGCACATCTGGAAGATGGGGGCTTCGGCGTCCTTGTTGACGGCGACGATGAGCTTGGAGTCCTTCATGCCGGCGAGATGCTGCACCGCGCCGGAGATGCCGCAGGCGATGTAAAGCTCCGGCTTGACGGTCTTGCCGGTCTGTCCGATCTGAAGGGAGTAGGGGACCCAGCCTGAGTCCACCACGGCGCGGGTGGCGCCCACGGCCCCGTCCAGCAGCTCCGCCAGCTCCCGCAGCATGTCGAAGTTCTCGGCCCCCGCGAGCCCGCGGCCGCCGGCGACGACGACCTTGGCGCCGTCGAGTTGCGGCCCTTCGGCCTTGGCGACGACCTTTTCCTTGAGCCGGACCTTGCACAGCTCGGCGTCGCTCGGCGCGGCCACCTCTTCCACCACCGGGGTCTTGGGGTTCGGGGCGGGATCGAAGGACTTGGGACGCACCAGCAGGAGCTTGACGTCGTCGTGCGCCAGCGTGGCGGTGTTCCAGTAGCTGGCGCCCAGGGCGGGGATCTTGGCCTCCACCGCGCCGTCGGTCAGGGTGAAGTCCGCCACGTCGGTAATGGCGCCGCAGTCGAGGCTGGCGCTCAGGGCCGCGGCCACGTCGCGGCCGCCGTAGCTCGACGCGAACAGCACCATGGCGGGCTTGTGCCGCCGGATCAGGGATTCCACCACGGTGGCGGCGGGCAGGGTCAGGTAGTCGCGGAACACCGGGTCGGGGGAGCGGTAGACCTTGCTCGCGCCGTGCTCGCCCAGCAGTTCCACCGCGTTGTCCGGCGCCGGACCCAGCAGGATCGCCTCGGCGGTGCCCACGGCGGCCGCCTTGGTCACCATTTCCAGCGTCGTCGAGGTGACGGCGTCGTCCACCACCTCGCCATAGACCCAAATCACGTCAGACATCGGGAAGACCTTGCTAAGTGCACACTAAAGGACCTTGGCCTCGGCCAGGAAACCGGCGATGCGCTTGCCCCCATCCCCGTCGTCCTCCACCACCTCGCCGGCCTCGCGCTGGGCCGGCCTGCCCACCTCCAGCACCTTCTCCCGCGCACCCGCCTCGCCGACGTCGCCGGCCGCCAGTCCCAGGTCCGCCGCGGTGTACTGCACGATCTCTTTCCGCTTGGCCGCCATGATGCCCTTGAGCTGCGGGTAGCGGGGCTCGTTGATGCCGCTGGTGACCGTCACCAGCGCGGGCAGGTCGGCCTCCACCACGTCGTAGCCCGACTCGCTCTGGCGCTTCACCGTGAGGGTGTTCCCCTCCACGCTCATCTCGTTGGCGAAGGTCACCGGCGGGACCCCGAGCAGTCGCGCGATCTGGCCGGGCACGATGCCGGAATAGCTGTCGCTGCTTTCCGTGCCGCAGATGATCAGGTCGAAGGGCTTCTTGCCGATGGCCGCGGCCAGGGCCTTGGCGGTCGCCAAGGTGTCCGATCCGGCGAGGGCGTCGTCGAAGATGTGCACCGCGGAGGTGGCGCCCATGGCCAGGGCCGTGCGGACGCCGATGGTGATCTCGTTGAACCCCATGGTCACCAGCGTGACCGTGCCGCCCACCTGCTCCATCAGCCGCAGGGCCTCCTCCACGGCGCTGGCCGCGGCCGGGTCCAGCTCGTGGGCGACGCCCTTGCGGATCATCCGCTTCGTGGCGGGATCGATCTCGATGGTGACGGTGCTGGCGGGAATGATCTTGCCGCAGACCACGATGTCCAAGGGTGCGAACCTCCGGTAAGGGATGTGGGGGCCGGCCGCGCCGGTTTATGACGTGGGTTCGGATGCGACGCCTGGAGCGGGTAGGGGATCCGGTGGGGTCATTCTACCCACTCGGATACCTTCCCCTCCATCACCATGTCCAGGACCTCCTGGCAGTCCTTGAGGGCCTGGTCCACGATCTTGTCGTCCTTGATGTTGGGTACCGCCCGGTTAACCGCGCCGTGGACCGCGGTGATGAAATCCTTCAGGTACTCGTCCAACTCGACGGTATGGGGTGCTTGTGCCATGTTGGAGTCAACCTCAGGCGTAGAGCCGGCCTTCGTTGGGATCCGGGATCTCCAGCCCCATGTCCGTGATGAGCGCGTTGATCTCGGCGGTGTACTCCGCCCGCTGCTGGCGGTTGGTGCGCCGCTTGAGGCCCCAATGACGGTAGCGTTCGGAGCGTTTCGACTCCGACTTGCCGAACATGTCCAGCCCCTTCACGTACCAGTAGTTCACCGCATTCTGGACACGCTCCTTGGACTCGTCGCCCTTCTCGGCCAACTCTCGCGCCAGGTTCGTGCCGAACGAGATGTGGGCCGACTCTTCAAGCTCCATGGTGGGAAGGATCTCGGCAAGAGGCATGTAGCTGCAGTCCTCGAACTCTTCGAGCTGGAAACGGCCCACCCGGTCGATCAGGAAGCCGAAGACGGCGAAGTCTTCCCAGGTGGTGATCTTGCCGCGGAAAGCCTCCACGTAACGCTTCTGGTTCGGCCAGCTCAGCACATAGGAGACGTCCTCGCCGATGTCACCCGCCAGACGGGCCATCTTGCGGTAGTGATCCACCTCTTCGGCCGCCGTGCGCGCCACCACGAGCTGGTACAGCTTCGTGGGCGCCTTTGGCAGCATGTCCTCCAGATAGAGGTGGGGTCCGCCGATCTCGCAGTCGCACTGGATCGCGAGCACCCGTTTCAACAGATCCTGGTACTCCGGATCCATCTTTTCGAAGTCTTTCAATTCGACTTTGTCGGTGAACATGACAGCTCTCCCTTTTGACTTTGCAACTGAATTCGGGTTAGCAGAAGCCTCAATTGAACGCAAGTGGAAGGCAGGCGGCGCAAGACGCTTCAACCCCGCGGAAAGGGTTGAAAACATGTCGGTTAACATACTCAGCAGCGTGACCGTGCCGAAGAACTCGGGACGGGCCGTTACCGTTCTGAAGGGGCAGTGTCTCCGCGTGGCCGGTCGGTCGGTTGTGGACTTCGTGGCCTTCAACCTGCATGACCTCACGGAGCGGTTCGACCAGGCGCGCACCAAGACCAACCAGGCCAAGCTTTTCATCAGCACGGGTGACCAGCTCTTGTCCAAGCTCAACAATCCACTCCTGACCATCGTCGCGGACACGTTCGAGGAGGGGCGGCACGATCTGCAGAAGGGCATGTGCAGCCGCAAGCGCTTCGAGCTGGTGGCGGCGGGACTCGCCCAGCGGAACTTCATCGAAGGGGTGGACCCCAATCCCAAGCGGCCCGAGGACATCCCCACCCACGGGTGCTACGAGAACCTGTCCGATGCGGTGCGCCCGTGGGACATCGCCCCGGTGGACATCCCGAGCCCGTTCAACATCTTCCAGACCATGCGCTTCGACCCGGACACGGGCGCCATCTTCGACACGTTCGTGCGTCCCAAGGACGAGGCCCAAGTGGACTTTCGCGCGGAGATGGACTGCCTGGTGGCGGTCAGCGCCTGCCCGGAATCGGGGCGGGGGCAGGCGATCCGGGTGGAGATCTTCGAAGAGCCGGGCGAGTAGGGACAGGGTGCGGGGGCGGAGAGACACGGCCGCGGGACGCGTAACGTTGGGTGTATGACCATGGACGCACGGGAAGCCTTTCTCATTGCCGGTAAGCACGTCGACGATGCGGAATTGGATGCGCTGTTCGGCGCGCTGCTCCGGGTCCCGTCGGTGCACACCGAACTCATGGAGGCGGACCCGGCGGTGAAGGCGTTTGCCGCCGACGTGGTGGCGCCCAGTCTCGAAGGGCTCACGGGCGTGGCGCCAAGGGTCGACGGCATGGGCAACCTGCTGTGGCGGTGCGGCGGCCCGGGCTCCGATGCGGCGGAAGGCTTGCTCTTTATGGGCTACGCCATGACCTACCCGGCGGGGTCGATGCCCGAGGCGTTCTCCGCGAAGGTCGTTCCGGGCGAGGACTACGGGCTCTCGGGGCCGTGTCTTTGGGGCCGGGGCGGCTGCGAGCAGAAGGCCGCCCTGGCGGCCATGATGGCGGGTGCGGCCGCGGTATGCCGGTCGGGCCTGGCGCTGGCGCGGCCGCTGTCGCTGGCGGTGAGCCTGGCCGGGGAGACCGGGCGGCACCACGCGGCCCGGCACATGCTGGAGGAGGACGGGCTTACGGCCCGTTACGGCATCGTCGGCTTGGGCACCACCAACCGGGTCTGCCTGGGCAACAAGGGCCGCATCGACGTGGACGTGGTGGTGCGCGGCAAGTCCTGCCACAGCAGCACGCCGTGGGCGGGAGTCAACGCGGTGGACGGCGCGCGCGCCGTGCTGGAGCGGCTGGACGGACTGGTGGACGGCATCGCCCATCCGGAGCTGGGTCCGGCGAGTCTGGTGGCCACCCACATCGAGAGCGGTCCCGACATCCTCCACACCATCCAGGACCACTGCCGGCTGACGCTGGACCGGCGGCTCATGCCGGGCGAGGAGCCTGGGGAGGCGTTGGCCGCCATCTCGCGGGCGCTGGCGGACATGGAGCCCTGGCGGGTGGAGGTGACGCAGGGGAACTTCATGTATCCGGCGGATGTGCCGGCAAGCAGCGAGGTGGCCGGGGCGTTGGAGGCGGCGCGCGGGCAGGCGGGAGAGGCCGGGCCGCCGCTTTACTTCCCGGCGGCGCTGGACGCGGGCTACCTGAACGAGAAGGGCATCGAGACCGTCATGTTCGGCCCGGGCGACCTGGCCTTCGCCCACACGGACGCCGAGGTGGTGCCGCTGGGGCAGGTGCGCCGGGCCGCGCGGGTCTACGCCGCGGCGGCGCTGCAACTGCTGGCGTGACTTCGAATGAAAAAGGGACCCTCCCGATGTCCCGCGACATCGAAAGGGTCCCTTCCTCTTGTCCGATGACGGCTTGAGCCGTCGATCCTACTTCTTCATCCAGCCCTTGTTGTTATACCAAGCCAGGGCCCTGTCGTGGAATTCCTTGAACATGATCTGATCCGTCGGCGGGACCTTGGTGTCCTTGGCGATGGACTTGGTCCAGAAAGCCGATTCGATGTAGGCTTCGATGCCCCCCGCGGTCGCCTGACAGCGGTCGGGGATGGACTTCGCTTCCACGACTTCGATCTCGTACATCTTCTTGGCGATGTGCGGCTTGTTGCGCATCACCCTCGTGTAGATATCCAGCACTTCCTCGCCGTTCGCAGGGTCGTTGACAAAGGCGCATCCGCGAATCAGCGTGCCCAACAGGGCAACGGACTTCTCGGGGTTGTCCTTGATGAAGTTCTTGTTCATGGCGAGCTGCAGGAACGCGTATTCCTTGACGAACTGTTCCGCGGCGCCGAGAACGGTCAAGCCCGCGTCGCGCGCGGCCAGCATCTTGCCGAAGGTGAGCGAGCCCACGTCGATCTTGCCGGCCTTGACGCCCGCCAGACGCGCGGACGATCCGCCGACCTTGACCAGACGCACGTCCTTCTCCGGGATGCCCGCGGTCTGCAGCAGCTTGAGGGAGACGTAGACGTTGCCGGACGTGGGCGAGCTGATGCCCACCTTCACCGGCCGCGGCAGGTCCTTGTAGGACTTGACGTGCTTCCCGCCCACGAGCCAGTAGGGCAGGGTGTTCAACTCGGTGCCGACGATGCGGATGTTGCTGCCCGGCCGAATGGCCAGCGCGATGTTGTCATCCGAGCCGAAGAAGGGGAGCTGACCCCGTTCCAGTGCGAGGACCGCGGCGTTCTCACCACCCGAAACCGAGTAAACCCTTGCGTCGTAGCCGATGTCCTTGAAGAAACCCTTGTGGATGGCTACCTGCTCCACCAGCGACGTGGTGGCGTTGGTCTGCGCCACCGGGATGCGGAGTTTCTCCTGTGCCAAAGTCTGCCCGCTCCATAGCAGGCTCGCTCCCAGCAAGGCTGTGGTGATTCCCTTTGCAATGCTCTTGGCCCTCATGTGCTTCCTCCTTCTTGTTTGTTGGTTAAATGGCCTGCTCATCCTGCTCCAGACAAAAGGGGGACCCTTCCGGCGCCTTGCGAGGCATCGGAGGGATCCCCTCTCTGCAACACCTTTTGCTGTGACTTACCCTACTTGTTCATCCACCCCTTGTTGTTGTACCAAGCCAGGGCTCGGTCATAGAACTCGGGGAACATGATGTCCTTGGACGGCGGAATCTTTGTGTCCGCCGGGATGGACTTGCTCCAGACGGCCGACTCGATGAAAGCCTTGATACCGGCCTCCGTGGCTTGGCACCGGCTGGGGATGGAGCCTCCAGCCACCTCGATCTCGTACATCTCCTTGGCGATGTCGTCGGGGTTGCGCATGACCTTCGTCAGGACGTGCATCACCTCTTCCTTGTTCGCGGGGTCGTTGACGAACGCGCATCCGCGGATCAGGGTGCCGAACATGGCCTCGGCCTTCTTCGGCTGGTCCTTGATGTAGTTCTTGTTCATGGCGACCTGAAGGAAGGCGTATTCCTTGACGAACTGGTTCGCCGCGCCGAGGATCGACAGGTTTGCCTTCTTGGCCCGCAGCATCATGCCGAAAGTCAGCGAGCCCACGTCGATCTTGCCGCCCTTGACGCCCGCCAACCGTGCCGACGATCCGCCGACCTTGACCAGGCGGGTATCCTTCGTCGGGATGCCGGCCGCCTCCAGCAATTTGAGGGACACGTAGACGTTACCCGAAGTGGGCGAGCTGATGCCGACCTTCACCGGCCGCGGCAGGTCCTTGTAGGACTTGACGTGCTTCCCGGCCACGAGCCAGTACGGCAAAACGTTCATCTCGCTGCCGATGACGCGGATGTTGCTGCCCGGGCGAATGGCCAAGGGTATGTTGTCGTCGGAGCCGAAGAAGGGGAGCTGACCCCGTTCCAACGCCAGGACGGCGGCGTTCTCACCACCCGACACCGAGTAAACTCTGGCGTCGTAGCCGATGTCCTTGAAGAAGCCCTTGTAGATGGCCACTTGCTCCGTCAGAGCGGTGGTGGTGCTGGTCATCGCAACCGGGATTCGGAGATTTTCCTGTGCGAGCACCTGGCCGCCCCATAACAGGCTGGCTCCCAGAAAGGCCGCGGCGATTTTTGCAATGTGCTTGGATTTCATGAGTCGTCCTCCTGCGCTACTTCTTCATCCAGCCCTTGTTGTCGTACCAAGCAAGGGCCTTGGCGTAGAACTCGGGAAACAGTATCTGGTCGATGGGCGGAACCTTGGTGTCCGCCGCTATGGACTTGGTCCAGAAGGCCGAGTCGAGGAAGGCCTTGATGCCCGCCTCGGTGCCCTGGCAGCGGTCCGGGATGTGCTTGCTCTTGATCACCTCGATCTCGTACATCTCCTTGGCCAGGTTCGGCTTGTTGCGCATGACCTTCGTGAGGACGTGCATCACCTCTTCCTTGTTCGCGGGGTCGTTGATGAACGCACACCCGCGGATGAGGGTGCCGAACATGGCCGTGGCCTTGTCCGGATTGTCCTTGATGTAGTTCCTGTTCATGCCGAGTTGCGTGAAGGCGTATTCCTTCACGAACTGGTTGGCGGCGCCGAGGATCGTCAACTGCGCTTCCCTGGCGCGCAGCATGTTGCCGAAGGTCAGCGAGCCCACGTCGATCTTGCCCGCCTTGACGCCCGCCAGGCGCGCCGACGACCCGCCGACCTTCACCAGGCGCACGTCCTTTCTGTCGATGCCGGCGGTCTCGAGCAGCTTGAGGGACACGTAGACATTGCCCGAGGTAGGCGAGCTGATGCCCACTTTCACGGGCCGGGGCAGGTCTTTGTACGACTTGACGTGTTTCCCGCCCACCAGCCAGTAGGGCAGCGTGTTCATCAAGGTGCCGACGACCCGGATGTTGCTGCCGGGACGAATGGCCAGGGGAACGACGTCGTCCGAGCTGAAGAAGGGGAGCTGACCCCGTTCCAGGGCCAGCACGGCGGCGTTCTCGCCACCCGACACCGAGTAGACAGCGGCGTCGTAGCCGATTTCCTTGAACCAGCCCTTGTGGATGCCTACCTGCTGCACCAGCGCGGTGCTCGAGTTGGGAGACGCCACCGGGATACGGAGCTTCTCCAGGGCCAGCGCGTGGCCGGCGAACAACAGGCATGTCCCCAACAGGACAGCGACGACTCCTCTTGCGGCAAGTTCATGTTTCATCGGCTTTCCTCCTTAGTTTGTGAGATTCAGCCCAGAACTTCGCGTGATTGCGGGTGCAGCGGGAGTCGTCTGCCAGGCAAAGGGCGGCCTACTCCTCCATGGCCTTGCGCGCCTCGTCGGCCAGCAGCTCCCAGATGTCGTGCTTGATCTGCAGGAACTCGGGTTCTTCCTTGACTCGCAGGGTGCGCGGGGTGGGGAAGGGGACCTTGATCTCCTTCATGATCGTACCCGGCCTGAAGCTGAAGCAGAACACGACGTCGGAGAGGAACACGGCTTCCTCGATGTCGTGGGTCACGAAGACCACGATCTTGCCCGAGTTCTTCCAGTCGATCATCCGCTGGAGCTCTTCCTGCATGAGCAGCCGCGTCTGCGCGTCCAGGGAGGCGAAGGGCTCGTCCATGAGCAGGATTTCCGGGTTCACCGCCAGCGCGCGCGCGAGGTTCACCCGTTGCTGCATGCCGCCGGAAAGCTCGTGAGGGTAGTGGCTCTCGAAGCCTCGCAGCCCGACGATCTGCGTGTATTTGTCGCAGATCTCGCGCTTTTCGGTGGCGGACATGTTGCGGTCGTTCTCGATGCCGAACTGGATGTTGTCGGTAACGTTGCGCCAGGGCAGCAGCAGGGCTTGCTGGAATACCACGGCCTTGTTGGGCGTCGGGCCGGCGACCTCGTCCCCGTCGAGAAGGATGCGACCCCTTGTGGGGGGGAGCAGTCCGTGGATCATGTGCAGCATGGTGGTCTTGCCGCATCCGCTGGGACCCACGAACGAATAGAACGTCCCCGGCCGGAGATCCATGTCGATGCCGCCCACGGCATGGACGGTCTCCCCGGTGGGTTTCATGAAAGTCTTGTGGACTTGCTCTACCTGAATCGATGATGACACGAACTACTCCTGTAATGTGGAATCACGCCACGGCGCCATCCTTCGCTCGATCACCAGGATGACCTGGTTGAGCACCACGCCGGTGCCGGCGAGCATGGCCGCGCACGACATCATGAGCGGCATGTTGAAGGTATCCAGTCCCTTGAAAAGCTGATAGCCGAGTCCCGCATACGCGCCGAAATACTCTCCCACGACGACTCCCACGATCCCGCGGGAGATGCCGAGGCGCAGCCCCGTAACGATGTAGGGGAGTGAACCCGGAATGAGGATCTTGTAAAGGACCTGCCTCTGGGGGATGCAGAACGAGTTGGCCAGGGTCTGGAACTCCTTGCCGACGCTCATAACCCCGGTATAGGTGTTCAGGACGATGGGCACGACCGCGGTGATGAGGACGATGACGATCTTGGCCGTGAGGTCCACGCCGAACCATATGATGATGAGCGGCGCCAGGGCCACGGACGGTGTGGCATAGACCGCGCTGAGCCAGGGATCGAAGAATTCGCGGAATACCCGGCTGATCCCGAAGATCATCCCGAGACCGATGCCCACGACGGCGGCCACGCCGAATCCCCAGAAGAACTCGATGCCGCTGATGTACAGATCGTCAAGGATCTCGCCGCTGGCGAACAGGCCGTAGGTGTAGGTAACCACCCGCCACGGGCCCACGAAGAACAACTCGCTGTTGACCTGCCAGTCGGCGAATGACCAGAACAGCCCCACGACGGTGAGGCCGAAGATGGCGTTCAGCCATCTTCGCTGCTGCTGATAGATGCTTGACAAGGCTTCCATGGCTCTGCTTCCGGCTCTCTTGCTTAGACCAAAGTCTTTCTGTAAGGCGTGGCCCAGCGCTCGACGCCCTTCAGGATCTCGTTGCCCGCGATGCCCATGATGGTCAGGAGCGAGATGCCCACCATCATCTCGGCCACGTGGAACGTCTGGGTCGCGTGGTCGATCATGTAGCCGATACCGGCCTCGGCCCCGAACAGCTCCGCCACCATGATGGTCACCACCGACCGGGAGTAGCCCAACCTCAGCCCCGCGATCAGGAACGGCAGCGACCCCGGTATGATGATCTTGGTCAGCATGGCCCAGAACGAAATGTTGAAGGCCCGTCCCAGCATGCGATACTCACCCTGGACGTTCTTGATGCCGGCCTGGGTGTTGATGATCACGGGGAACACCGAGGCGAGGGTGATGACGCCGACCTTGGAGGCGATGCCGAGGCCCAGCCATATGATGAACAGCGGTGCCGCCACCGAACGCGGTGTGGCGTAGAGGCCCACCAGGATGGGGGAGAACATTTCGTCCAGGGTCCTGCTGAAAGCCACCGCCGCGCCGATGACGACTCCCAGGATCATGGCGAGACTGAAGCCGTAGATCAGCTCGGTGCCGCTGTAGTTGATGTTCTCCCAGAACCGCGGCTCATACACCAGCACGGTGAATTCGACGGCCACTGCCACCGGGCCGGTGAAGAAGTCGGGATCGTCGAAGATGTAGTCGATGAACTCCCACGTCAACAGGGCCAGGATCACCGACAAGAAGAAGTTGATGCCGATGCGGTGGCGGTTGTAGACACCTTTCACCGACGCGACAAACGACGAATCCTGGGACTCTTCAAGGGGTATCTCTTGGCTCTTGCTCATGGAATCCAGATGGGTGTGGAGATAGGGCTCTTCCGGGGCTCCGCCCCAATCAAACCCTGCCTCATACGGGTATTGGTGTGGGTTGTCAAGTGGTTTTACGCTACTACGACTTCGTCCACCTCGTCCACCTCCGCCAGCCTCACGCGCACGTCTCCGTCCTTCCGCAGGTCCACCTCCTTGCCGACGAACCGGGCCTCGATGGGCAGCTCGCGCCCGCCCCGGTCCACCAGCACCGCCAGGAAAATGGCCCGGGGCCGCCCCAAGGCCATGAGGTGATCCACCGCGGCGCGCGCCGTGCGTCCGGTATGGAGCACGTCGTCGAACAGGATCAGGGTCTTGTCGCTGACCTCGAAGGAAATATGGGTGCCGTCGATGCGCCCCTCCGGCAGGAGCGTGTTCAGGTCGTCGCGGTAGAGCGTGATGTCCAGTTCGCCCACCGCCACCGGCAGGTCGTGCTTCTCTTTGAGCACGTGCGCCACCCGCCGGGCCAGCGTCGGCCCGCGCGTGCGAACGCCGATGAACGCCAGCGAGGCGGCCGCGCCGTATTCGTCGGCGATGCGCTTGGCGAAACCCGCGACAATTCGCGCGATCTGCGCCGCGCTCAGCACCCGCGTGGTCTTCGGCTTAGATCTTCGCATGGGCGGCTCGCAGCAACGTCTCCACCAGAAGCTGGGTCCCGAGACAGATATCCTCGGGGTCGGTCCATTCCGTGGGATTGTGGCTCACGCCGTTGACGCTGGGGATGAAGATCATGCCCGTGGGGGTGATCTTGGCCATCTGCATGGCGTCGTGCCCCGCGCCCGACGGCATCACCTCGAAGGGCACGCCGCGTTCCTCGCACAGCGCGCGGATGAGCGCGATCACCCGCGGGTGCAGCGCCACCGGCTCCTCGTCCCGGATGGTGACGAGGTCCACCTTCACGGCGCGCTCCCGGGCGATGCGGCGCGCCCGCTTCTTGATCAGCCCGGCCACCTTGCGCTTGGATGCGGCGGTGATGCTGCGCACGTCCACCTGCATCTCCGCCCGCCCCGGGATGGCGTTGATGACGCCGGGCTCCACCTTGACGGCGCCCACCGTCCCCACCACCCGGCCCTTCTCGGCGGCGGCGTGCTCGCGGCATACCTCGTCGATGTAGGTGATCAGGTGCCCCGCCGCCACCAGCGCGTCCTTGCGCATTTCCATGGGCGTGGTGCCGCTGTGGTCGGCCTGGCCGCGGAACACCACCCGGAACCGGCTCGGGGCGGCGATGGCCGTCACCACGCCGATCTTCTTCTTCTTCGATTCGAGGATGGGACCCTGTTCGATGTGCAACTCGAGGTAGGCCTTGACGGTCTCGGGATCGCGTTTCAGCGAATCGAGGTTCTCCCGGTAGATGCCCAGGCTCGACAGCACGTCCTCCAGCCGGTTGCCGCCCGCGTCCACCGCGTTGGCGAAGTCCTCCATGGTGACGTCTCCCGCCACCAGGCTGCTCCCCAGGGTGGAGAACCCGAAACGGCTGGACTCCTCGCCCACGAAGCACACGCTCTCCAGCGGCGCCGGCACCGGAACGCCGCTCTCCTTGATGGTGCGCACCGCCTCCAGCGCGCCGATGACGCCCACCGGGCCGTCGTATCGCCCGCCCTGCACGACGGAATCCAGGTGCGACCCGGCCAGCACCGCCGGTCCTTCCCGCTCGCCGGCCAGCCGTCCGAAGATGTTCCCCGCCGCATCCACGCGCACGTCCAGCCCGGCCTGGTTCATCAGGTGCACCAGCAACTGCCGCGAGCGCAACTCGTGCACCGAGAACACCAGCCGCGTGACCGAGCCGCCTTCGCCCAGGCCGATGCGCGAGACCGCGTTCAGGTCGCGCAACAGCCTGTCCTTGTTGATCTGTGGGATTTCCATGAACCGGCTCGAGGGTTGGGAGAGGGGGAATCGTAACAGGAAAGGCCGCACGGAAACAACGACTGGCAAAGGCTTCCCCGCCGTGTTAAGCAACCCCCGTTAACGCCGCCGCATCATCGACCCAGAGGAATCGCATCCATGTCAGAGACCGGAAAGAGAATCGCCGAGTTGCTGCTGAGCACGCAGTCCATCCAGGTGTACAGCGACAGGCCGTTCGTGTTCGTGTCGGGCCGGGTATCCCCGGTGTACATCGACTGCCGCCGGCTGCTGTCCTTCCCGGAGGCGCGGGACGAGATCCTCGAAGCCCTGGCGCAGATCGCGCGCCGCGACATCGGCCTCGACAACATGGACGTGGTGGCCGGCGGCGAGACCGCGGGCATCCCCTACGCCGCCTTCGTCTCCCACTACCTGCGCAAGCCCATGATCTACATCCGCAAGAACCCCAAGGGCTACGGCCACACCAACCAGATCGAGGGGGTTCTCGACGAGGGCCAGCGGGTGACCCTGGTGGAGGACCTCGTCACCGACGGCTTCAGCAAGCTCCGCTTCAACATCGGCGTGCGCGCCCAGAAGGCGCGCATCACCCACTGCCTGTGCGTCTTCGAGTACAGCTCCGACGCCCTCGACCTGCACGAGGGCAAGAAGAACCTCGCCGACCACGACATCAGCCTCCACACCCTCTCCAACTGGGACGACATCCTGAGCGCCGGCGCGGACACCGGGTTCTTCTCCGAAGACAGCCGCAACCAGATCCTCGACTTCCTCAAGGACCCGGGCAACTGGGGCCGGCGCATGGGCTTCGAGTAGCCAGCATCGCCCCGAGAACGTCGTCCCCAGGGAACAGTCCCCGTCAAGCCACCGCTCAAACAGGAAATAGAAAATGGCACGGCCGGTCTATACCGTCATTTTCGCGGAACAGGCTGTGTTAATACTGCACTTGACACAAAACGGCGCTGACACCCCTTAGCGTCATTCCCGCGAAAGCGGGAATCCAGGGGTGAGGAGGGGTCAATCCTCCTCGTAAATTTCCACATCCACCGGCTTCCCCCCCACCGGCATGTCCGGGCACGCGCTGAACGCCGCCAGCAGATCCCGCTCCGCGCGCATGTCCACGTTGGTCGGCGCCGCCGGCCGAACCGTTGTGTGCTGCATCAGCCCCGTCTTCCCGTCGATGATCATGTGCTGGAACAGGTTGAACGGGCTCGGCACGTCCTCCGGCGCGATGTCGTAGGGCGCCAGCGCCCCGGACAAGTTCTCCCAGCAGCCGTGGTCCGGGATCTCGTCATCCCGGTAGTCCCGATGGTAGTACTCCCGCAGCCGCCCCTCTTCCTTGGCCAACTGGAAGCGGTGGCCGCTGCACATGCCCTTCTGCAGGTCGTGGGTCCCCTCCTCGAAGGTATCCGCCACGATAGTCATGAAGTGCCGGTTGTCCCGGGACATCAGCTTGTCGCCGGTGCTCAGGAAAATCTTCCCGTTGTAAACCTTGGTGCGGGCCTGGTCGAACCGCTCCCGCAGGTTGTCCCGGTCCAGCACCAGGAAGTCCACCGTGGACATGGCGATGATGCGGATGGTCTGCCCCTTCTTGAGGTCCCCGGACCAGCCGGTGTTGGCGGGGACGTGCTCGCTGAGTACCTTTTTCATATCGGCCCTCCTTCAGAGCCGAACTGTGGCCCGCCGAGCGGGGATTTTCAACACCTCGGCAGAAACTTGCGTTATTCGTTTATCTCGACTAAGGTAAGTTAACTAAGTCCGTGGAGTGTCGTATGCGTACCATCAACATGCATGAAGCCAAGACGCACCTCTCGCGTCTCGTGGAGGCCGCCGCCAACGGTGAACCGTTCATTATCGCACGCGCGGGCAAGCCATTGGTCAAAGTCGTTGCGGTGGAGGCACCGCGCCCCGGAGCCATGCGGCGGATTGGTTTTCTGGAGGGAAAGGTCTCGGTCCCCGAGGACTTCGACCGTATCGGCTCCGCCGAGATCGAAGCGCTGTTCGAGGGCAAGGAGTGAAGCTCCTTCTCGACACCCACGTGTTGCTGTGGGCAGCGGGAGCGGCGGAACGCCTACCGGACGAAGCCCGCATGCTCCTCGAAGACCCGGAGACGCAGCCGGTGGTCAGTGTCGCATCGCTGTGGGAGGTCGCCATCAAGAGTTCGATCGGACGCCCGGATTTTCAATGTGATCCACACTTGCTGCGTCGAGGATTGTTGGAAAACGGCTATGCGGAACTGGCGGTGAACGGCGCCCATGCCGTGGCCGTGGCGTTGTTGCCGCAACTCCACAAAGATCCGTTCGACCGGCTTCTGGTCGCCCAGGCCCAGGTTGAAGGTATCACCTTGCTGACCGCCGACGAGGCCGTCGGGCGTTACCCGGGCCCGATCCGGCTGCTGTGAGATGGTCCGGGTTTCTTGGTCAGGATGGCGGCAAAGTCAAGGTGTATTCCGGGTAATGGATCATGCCGCCAGAGTCCTGTTTGACATGTCCTGCGGTTACGGTTGGCGCGGCAGGGAAGTGGGCAACGGCGGACGGTGCGAGTCGCCCGTCCGGATGCAACGTGTCACAATGCGCCCATGCGCTTCTTCAACACCACCGGGCCGGTCCAGTCCGAGAAGCACTACAGCATCCCGCCGCTGAGCCGGCTCGACATCGAAGACGTGCTGACCCTCATTCGCGACGAGCGCTACTTCGTGCTGCGCGCGCCGCGGCAAACCGGCAAGACCTCCGCCCTGCTGGCGTTGCGGGACCTGCTGAACAGCGGCGCCGAGGGCGATTACCGTTGCGTCTACGCCAACGTCGAGGCGGCGCAGGCTGCGCGCGAAGACACCGAGAAGGCCATGCGTGCCATTCTGGGCGAGCTGGCATCCTGGGCGCGCTCGACGCTGGGCGACGAAACGCTGGCTGATGTATGGCCCGGCATTCTTGCCGAGGCGGGCCCGGCCGGGGCGCTCCGCGAGGTGCTGAGCCGCTGGTCCGAGGCCGACCCGAGGCCGCTGGTGCTGCTCATCGACGAGATCGACGCGCTAGTGGGCGATTCCCTGCTGTCGGTGTTGCGCCAGCTTCGGGCGGGATATGTGCGGCGCCCGAAGAGCTTTCCGCAGAGCGTCGTCCTGTGCGGCGTGCGCGACGTGCGCGACTACCGCATCCATTCCAGCGCCGAGAAGGAGATCATCGCCGGCGGGAGCGCGTTCAACATCAAGGCCGAGTCGTTGCGTATGGGGGATTTCTCCGAGACCCAGGTGCGCGGGCTGCTGGCCCAGCATACGGCAGAGACGGCCCAGGTGTTCACCGAGGATGCCCTGGCGGAGGTGTGGACGCTCACCCGCGGCCAGCCGTGGCTGGTCAACGCGCTCGCCTACGATGTCTGCTTCCGCAACAAGGCGGGCCGGGACCGCGGCCGGGCCATCGACGCGGGCGAGGTCACCGAAGCCCGGGAACGCCTCATCGCGCGCCGGGAGACCCACCTGGACCAGTTGGCGGACAAGCTCCAGGAAGAACGGGTGCGCCGGGTGGTGGGACCGTTGCTGAGCGGCGGGGATGAGCGGGAGTTCTCGGCCCGCGACATTGAATACGTCCGGGACCTGGGCTTGATCGCCAGCGACGGTCTGCTGCGCATCGCCAATCCCATCTACGCCGAGGTAGTGCCGCGGGAGCTCACCTATGCCGCCCAGGCCGGGCTGGTGGAAGAGACCGCCTGGTACCTGGACGCCGACGGAGGCCTGGAGGTGGGTAAGCTGCTCACGGCCTTTCAGGAGTTCTTCCGCGAGCATTCCGAGCACTGGGTGGCGCGGTTCGACTACCGGGAGGCCGAGCCGCAGCTTCTCTTGCAGGCGTTCCTGCAGCGGGTGGTGAACGGCGGAGGCCGCATCGAGCGGGAATACGGCTTGGGCCGGATGCGTACCGACCTGCTCATCGTATGGCCCCAGGGCGCGCGGACGCGCAAGTTCGTGATCGAGTGCAAGGTGCTGCACAAGAGCCTGGAGCGCACCATCGGCGACGGCCTGGAGCAGACCGCCGCCTACATGGACCGTTGCGCCGCGGAATCCGGTCACCTGATCATCTTTGACCGCGACGAGAGCCGGAGCTGGGAGGACAAGCTTTTCCACCGCCGCGAACTGGCCGGCGGCGTCGAGATCGAGGTGTGGGGCATGTGAGCCGCGTTAAACAGGACCGTGGCTTGTGGTCTGGTGGGGATGGATCTGCTGGTATACCGGTGCGGCGCCGTTTCAATCAACAAGGCGTTCGAACCATGTAGACAGACTTCACCTCACCTCTTTTGGTTCGCATCGCATCTTTTTTTGGCGATTTGGTGGAGGTCCCATTCCCTCTTCGAAACAGCGGTTTGCGTAACTCCATCCCAAAGTCCGGGAAGTTTTTTAGTTCCAATAGTTCCAAAGTAGATCTCGCACATTGTACGTAGAGTAGTGGGCATCGGCCATTCTCGTTTCTCGATTTGCGCGAGTTCACCGGTGATGATGACTTGGAGATCCGCAAACAGTGCGGCTTTGCCTCCGCTCCCCGTAAAGGCCGGGTTGGACACGAGAGAACGGAAGTCCTTCAAGATGTCTTCCAGCGTTCTTTTATAGCCTCGCTTGGCCTCGCGGTTTATATAAATCAGTTTTTCAGATTCGTTAGGATCCTTCATGATCACGTATTCGAGTGTCCTGAAGTAGCGGTATCCGACGTTATCGGCTAGGGCGTTTGTTTTGTGGATGGAGCGCGCCAACGATTGCTCCGTAGTGTTTATTGCAATTCTCCAAGATGCCACGGCAGAAAAGCCGGCCACTATGAGTGGAACTACGAGCCCCATAACCCATTTATTTTGCATGATCCCCTCCTTGCAGCCCATTTGAAGTCGAGTGTTGCCGACAATGAAAAAGGAACTCGAATAGTGCAAGAAAAAGGAATATTGTCAAGTCATTTCTACGGGTATCGGATCGGCGCACCGTGTTCCGACACACGTGCCGGTCGCGTTAGTTAGGGCAGCGAGAGATGGCCGTGATGAGCAAGAATCCCGACACAATGACCGTCGCAACTGCCGCCGGCTGACGTGAGCTGCTCGCGAAGCAGGCGATGGCGATCAGCGACGAGAAGAACGGCGTGGTGGCCCGTAAGGTCGCGGTGACCGCCCACACCGCCCTTGGGTGGGCGAGGTAACGGGCGCTGCCGGGCTGGATCAGCCCTACCAAGACGGAGATAGCAGTCCGGACGGAGGATACGGTCCCAGGGGAGCACGATCACGGCGAGGCTCCAGGGAGGACAGGACGTCGATGGCCGGGGAGACGACGATGGCGGGAATGGCGTTGGCGCCATCCCCTTCTTCAGGAGGATCAGGTTGATGGGAATGAAAAGCCCGCAGGCGAGGGCGAACGCGCGTCGTCCACGTACAGGCCGGCTTCACCGAGGACCTGCTGGCTGGTGTTTCTGTCGTGGTTTAGGGCCTGCGGAGGAGGTGTTAGAATGGCTCCTTGTCGAGAGCGCATTCGAGGCGAGTTGATCAAACTGCTGTACAAAGACGGTGCGCATGGACAGAATAGTTGTTGACCTACAGGGGTTCACTTCGGGAAGCCGTGTGTTGCGCGCACCCTCATTGCCGTACAGGATATCGTGGAACTGGTCGACGAGGAGATCCCTTTCGGTCAGATCATTTGTGACTGCTATCCCCAATCGAAGGTCGCGGACATCCATGCATGCATTCGATATGCAATTGCCTTGGTCGTGGCAGAGGACATCCACCTAAGGCCGACGCCGGCCTGAATGAGATTCTTGCTTGGGCGGAGAGGTGCCGGTTTCATCAGCGCCAACGCTCGACGGCCGTACAACGCCCCATCCCTTTGAATCCGCCCCCGCCTCACCTTATCGCTGTAATCATCACCACCCCCACCACGATCAACCCCGCCGCCACGACCTTCCGCGTCGTGATCACCTCCACGTCCCGCAGGAATATCGCCGAGAGCACCAGGCTGTAGAGCGGGCTCAGGCTCGCCAGCGGGGCGACGATGACGACGTCGGAGAGGTGCAGGGACATGAAGATGCTGGCGACACCCAGGGTCACGGAGCAGCCGGCCAGGATGAAGTAGCCCAGGGCGCGGCGGTGGAAGCGCACCATGGACCAGTTGCGCGAGACGGTCAGGGACAGGGCGATGGCGACGAGGGAGGTGCCGGTGGTGGTGGCGGCGCCGAGGATGGGGAGGCTGATGCCGGCGAGGCCGATCTTGCGGATGACCTGGGTGGAGCCGGCGACGAAGGCGCTGAGGAGCGGCAGCGTCACCAGGATGTTCATCCATGCGCCGCTCTTTTCCTCGCTCAGGCTCAGCAGGGTGATGCCGCCGACCACGAGGGCGGTGCCCGCGCCCACGGCCGGGGTGAGCTGCTCGCCCAGCACGGCGATGGCCAGGAGCGACGAGAACAGCGGCGTGGTGGCGCGGATCGGGGCGGTGACGGCCACCCCCACCTTCTCCACGCTCAGATAGGCGAGGAAGCGCGTGCCGCCGGGCTGGATCACGCCCACCAGCACGAAGATCAGCAGCTCGGGGCGGAGGATCTCGTCCCACGGCAGCACCGCCAGGACGAAGCTCCAGAAGCACAGCACGTTGATGGCGAGGGAGAGGAGGGTGGCGCTGATGGGATTGCCGTGGGCCAATCCCTTCTTGAGGAAGGTCAAGTTGACGGCGGTGAAGAAGCCGCAGGCGAGCGCGAAGGCTTCGGCCGGGATCACGTGAGAGAGGGTGGTCGGTCGGCCGGCGACCCGGACATCAGAACCGGATCACGGAGGCGCCCCAGGCGAAACCGGCGCCGAAGGCGTTCAGCAGCACGATGTCGCCGTCGGCGATGCGCCCCGCGCGGCGGACCTCGTCCAGCGCCACCGGGACCGAGGCGGCGGAGGTGTTGCCGTACTTGTCCAGGTTGACGACGACCTTGTCCATGGGAATCTCGAGGCGCGCGGCCAGGGCGGCGATGATCCGGCGGTTGGCCTGATGCGGCACCACCAGGGAGACGTCCTCCACGCCCAGGCCGGCCTCGGCGAGCACCCGCCGGCTGATGTCTTCCATGGACCGGACGGCGACCTTGAAGACTTCCTTGCCGTTCATGTAGATGGAGTGCTCGCGGTTTTCCACGGTCTCCCGCGTGGCCGGCTTCTTGGTGCCCCCGGCGCGGATGTAGAGCGTCTCGGCGTAGGAGCCGTCGGTCTGGAGCTGGGTGCTGAGGATGCCCCGGTCGCCGTTCTCGCCGGCACCCAACACCGCGGCGCCGGCGGCGTCGCCGAACAGGATGCAGGTGCTGCGGTCCTGCCAGTCGAGGTAGCGGCTGAGCACGTCGCTGCCCACCACCAAGGCGTTGTTGATGCGCCCGGAGCGGATGAACAGGTCCGCCACCGAGAGCGCGTTGAGAAAGCCCGAGCACGCGGCGTTCACGTCGAACGAGAACACCTCCTTGGCGCCGAGCTTGCCTTCGAGGACGCAGCCCAGGCTGGGGAACTGGTAGTCCGGCGTGCACGTGCCCGCGATGATGGCGTCCAGATCCGCGACGTCGAGGCCCGCGTTCTCCAGCGCCCGTTCCGAGGCCAGCAGCGCCAGGTCCGAGGTGGCCTTGCTGTCCTCCAGCACCCGCCGTTCCCTGATGCCCGTGCGGGAGGTGATCCACTCGTCGCTGGTGTCCACTATCTTGGCCAGATCGTCGTTGGTGACGACCTTGGAGGGAAGGGCCGAACCCGTGCCCAGTATGACGCTTCGCGGTGCTGGCTGTGTCATGTCGCCTTCCTGAGCAGGATGCACGCGTTGGTGCCGCCGAATCCAAAGGAATTGGAAAGGGCGACCCGAATGTCCGCCTCCCGCGCCTGGTTGGATACGTAATCGAGATCGCAGTCGGGGTCGGGCGTCTCGTAGTTGATGGTGGGCGGCAACATGCCGTGGTGCAGCGCGAGCACGCTGTAGATGGCTTCCACCGCGCCGGCGGCGCCGAGCAGGTGGCCGGTCATGGACTTGGTGGAGCTGACGGCGAGTGCGCGGGCGTGCGCGCCGAACACGCTCTTGATGGCGGCGGTCTCGTTGGCGTCGTTGTAGGGGGTCGAGGTGCCGTGGGCGTTGATGTAGTCCACCTCCGCCGTCTCGACGCCGGCGTCCGCCAGGGTCAGCGCCATGCAGCGGGCGGCGCCTTCGCCCTCGGGAGCCGGAGAGGTGATGTGGTAGGCGTCGCCGTTGGTGCCGTAGCCGATCATCTCGGCGTAGATCGGCGCGCCGCGCCGCAGCGCGCGTTCGCGCTCCTCCAGCACCAGCATGCCCGCGCCCTCGGACATGACGAAACCGTCCCGCTCCTTGTCGAACGGCCGGCTCGCCTTCTCCGGCTCGTCGTTGCGCGTGGACAGCGCCTTCATGGCGGCGAACCCGCCCAGCCCCAGGGGAGTCGTGGCCGCTTCCGTGCCGCCGGCGATGACCGCGTCCTGCCGGCCTTCGCGGATCAGGTGGAAGGCCTCGCCCACGGCGTTGTTGCCGGACGCGCACGCCGAGGTGGGGGTCCAGTTGACGCCCTTGAGCCCGTGGCGGATAGCGATCTGGCCCGGCGCCAGGTTGGAGATGACCTTGGGGATGAAGAAGGGCGATATCTTGCGCGGCCCCTGCTTCAGGTACACTTCATGATAGTGCTCGATGGTGGCGATGCCGCAGAAGCCCACGCCCACGATGGACCCGGCGCGGAACGCTTCGTCGCCGCTCACGGAGAACCCGCTGTCCTCCACCGCCATTTGCGCGGCGGCCATGCCGTACTGCATGAACAGGTCCATCTTCTTGACTTCCCTGGCGTCGATGTAGTCCAGCGGGTTGAAATCGTCCACCTCGCCGCCGATGCGGCTGGCGAACGACTCGATGTCCTCGATGCGGGTGATGGGGCCGATGCCGGAGCGCCCGGCCTGAACCGCCTCCCAGTTGGCGGCCACGCCGATGCCCAGGGGGGTCAACATCCCCATGCCGGTGATGACGACTCTGCGTCCGTTGGGATTTGCCATGGTCTTTCTCAGGATGCCTTGCTCTACCAATACCGCTCGCGTATTTGAAGCACCTCCCGGATACGGGTCGCGATGCGCTCCCCGCCCGCCTCGAAGGAGGCGGCTTCCTCCGACTGCATGCACTCCAGCACGGTGGCCACGGAGTTGCGCAGCGCGGCGAGATCGTATCCGCCCTCCAACAGAAACGCGATCTTGCCGCCGGTGTGTTTCCGCGCCAGCTCCAGCAGCGCGTTGGCCATGACGCCGAAGCCGCGCTCGGTGACGCCCATGGCTGCCAGGGGGTCGTCGCGGTGCGAATCGAACCCGGCCGATACCAGCAGCCAGTCGGGCTCGTAGCGCTCGATGGCCGGGACGATGATGTCCCTGAAGACCGCCAGGTATTCCGCGTCGCCGCAGCCCGCCGGCAGCGGCACGTTCACCGTGTAGCCCTCTCCCCGGCCGCTGCCCACCTCGTCGGCGGCGCCGGTTCCCGGATAGTACGGGTACTGGTGCGTCGACAGGAACAGCACGGAAGGATCGTCGTAGAACGCGTCCTGCGAGCCGTTGCCGTGATGCACGTCCCAGTCCATGATGGCGACCCGCCGCGCACCGTGCTTCTCCTGGAGATAGCGGGCGCCGATCGCCACCGTGTTGAACAGGCAGAACCCCATGCCGCGGTTGCGCAGCGCGTGATGTCCCGGCGGCCGCGCCATGGCGAAGCCGTTGCCGTAGTCCGACGCGGCCACCGCGTCCAGCAGTTGCAGGAACCCGCCCACCGCCATCAGCGCCACCCCGAAGGAGTCCCGGCACGTGATGGTGTCGCCGTCGAGCGCGAACCGGTCGTGTTCGGAAGTCGAGCGCACGAGATCGATGTAGTCCGAACCGTGGCCCAGCTCCAGCTCCGCCTGCACCGCGCTGCGCAAAGGGAGCAGCTCGAAGCGGTCGCCGCCGCCCGCGACCTCGCCGGCGAGGTCGAGAAGCGTCTTGATCCGTTGCGGGTTCTCGGGGTGGTACGGACCCGGCTCGTGCTTGAGGAACACCGGGTCCGTGACGATGGCGGAAGGGCGCATGTTGATGGGCAACATACCATTGCGCAACAGACGGAGTCAAAGCGCGGGCGGTGCCGCGGCGCGCTCCGCGTCCCTCTTTGACTCCCCCCCGCAAATGCCTTAGCCTACCCTCTGGGAGTCGAAATGTTTGGTATCGGAATGCCCGAGTTGCTCTTGATCCTGGCCGTGGCCTTGATCGTCCTGGGGCCGAAGAAGCTGCCCGAGATGGCGCGCGCCCTGGGCCGGGGGCTGGCGGAGTTTCGCCGCACCACCGACGATATGAAACGCGAGCTGCAAACCGCCACGGATGAGCTCGAGACGCCTCCGCCTACCGAGAGCACGCATTCCGAGCCGTCCGGAGAAGGCACCCCCGCCAATACCATATCTCCAGCGGGCGATCCCCCCACGAAAGAGTGAACGCGGACGAAGGAGCGGGCGCGGAGGAGAGTGTCGGCGCGGACGAAGCGGAGCGGCTGTCGCACGACGCCAGCATGCCGCTCACCGCGCACCTCGAGGAACTGCGCTCCCGTCTCATCAAGTCCGCCGTGACCGTGTTACTGGCCTTCCTGGCCTGTTACGCGGTGGCGGGCTGGCTCATCGCCTTCATGACCGCGCCCCTGCTCCGGCTCGAGGCCGCGGGTCTCACCGTCATCGGCACCGGCGTCGCCGAGGCCTTTTTCGCCAAGCTCAAGGTCGCGTTCGTGGCCGCGGTCTTCGTGGCGCTGCCGGTGCTCCTGTGGCACGCGTGGCAGTTCGTGGCGCCGGGCCTCTACAGCCGGGAAAAACGCTACGCCAGGGCGTTCGTGGTCTACGGCACGCTGTTTTTCCTGCTCGGGGCGGGCTTCTGCTACATCGTGATCTTCGACGTGGGCTACCGCTTCTTCCTGGAGCAGTATCAGCAACTGGACATCCGCCCGGCGATACGCGTGAGCGAGTATCTGGGGTTCTCGGCCAAGCTCATGCTGGCCTTCGGCGTCGTTTTCGAGTTGCCGGTGGTGGGGGTGTTCCTGGCGCGGGTGGGGCTCATCGACCACCGCATGATGATCCGGCATTTCCCTTACGCCCTGCTCGCCATCGTCGTGCTGGGCGCCCTGCTCACGCCGCCGGACGTGGTCTCGCAGATCCTGCTGGCACTGCCGCTGACGGTGCTCTACGGCTTCACCGTCGTGGTGGTCTATTTCATGAGGCGGAAGGACACGGGGACGGACGAGGGGGACGAGGGGGACGAAGAATAGACCGCTGGCCCTGAGCGTAGCGAAGTCGAAGGGTCACTCCACGATCACCAGCACCTGCCCGGATTCCACCGCCTCGCCGGTCTTGACGCGGATCTCCTTGATCGTGCCGGGGCTGGGGGCGCGCACCTCGTTCTCCATCTTCATGGCTTCGACGATCACCAGCCCCTGTCCCTTGGTTACGGTGTCGCCCTCGTTCACGAGCACGGTGACGACCTTGCCGGGCATGGGAATCTTGACCTCCTGGCGGCCGGACACCTCGATGCCGGACTGGTTGCTGCCGACCCGCACCTGGCGCTCGTCGGACATGCTGATGTGGTAGGTGCGGCCGTCGAGGAGCACGCGGTACTCGTCCTCGGTGGCGTCCACGTCGACGTCCACGTCGACGTCCACCTCGAAAGAGCGGTTGTCGATCAGGAGGGAGTAGTTGTTGCGTCCGGTGCGCCGCCCGTCCACGGTGAACTCGTGCCCGTCCACCACCACCTTGTAGATGGACTTCTCGGTCTCCGTGATGCGCACGACCGAGGTCTGGCCGCCGAGCTTTGCGATGAACGCCATGGCCTCACCACCCGCGTCCCGGCGCGGCCGCGTCGGGACGGAGCCGGAGCGCCTCCCGGCGCCCGACGTCGCGCCATCCCGATTCCTCCGCCGCGCCCTTCTCCACCATCTGCAGCGCCCGTTCCTGCTCCCGGTGCAGCGCCACGATGGCAGCGGAGGCCAGCGCCACGTGGCGGTTCGGGTAGACTTCCTCCCGCGCCATGTACCCGCGCTGCTCGTCCACGAACCCGGTGTAGAAGTCGCCCTCGATGAACCGCGGGTGGCGCAGCATCCACTGATGGAACGGTATGTTGGTCTTGACGCCGCGCACCTGGTACTCGCGCAGGGCGCGCTTGAGGCGCCGGATGGCCTCGGCGCGGTCCTCGCCCCAGACGATGAGCTTGGCGATCATGGGGTCGTAGTAGATGGGGATCTCCGCGCCCTCGTACACGCCGCAGTCGTTGCGGATGCCGAAGCCCTCGGGCAGGCGCAGCCCCTCGATCTTGCCCGGACAGGGCATGAAGTCGGTCTCGGGGTCCTCGGCGTAGATGCGGCATTCGATGGCATGGCCCGCGCCCTTGATCTGGCGTTGGGACCAGGGCAGGGGGTTGCCATCGGCCACGTTGATCTGTGCCTTCACCAGGTCGATGCCCATGACCCGCTCGGTGATGGCGTGCTCCACCTGCAGCCGGGTGTTCATCTCCAGGAAGTAGAAGTTCTTCTGGCGGTCCACCAGGAACTCCATGGTGCCGACCCCGGTGTACTTGAGCGCCTTGGCGCCCTGGGCCGCGGTCTTGCCCATGGCCTTCTGCATGCGCACGTCGATGCTCGGCGCGGGACACTCCTCGATGATTTTCTGGTGACGCCGCTGGATGGAGCACTCGCGCGTGAAGAGGTGCAGCACCTTGCCGTAGATGTCGGCCAGGAGCTGGACCTCAATGTGGCGGCAGCGCTCCAGGTACTTCTCGACGTAGAGCCGGGAGTCGCCGAAGGACGACGCCGCCTCGGAGCGCACCGCGCGGAAGGCCGAGCGCACTTCGTCGCTCGACTCCACGAGCCGCAGCCCCTTGCCGCCGCCTCCGGCCACGGCCTTGAGCACGCACGGGTAGCCGATGGCCTCGGCGGTCTCCAGCACCTCCTCCTCGGAGCTGAGGATGTCGTCCGACCCCGGGATCACCGGCAGGCCGGCCTTCTTCATGAGGGCGCGCGCGTGGACCTTGTCGCCCATCTGCTTGATGACGTCCGGGGCCGGCCCCAGGAAGACGATGCCGGCGTCGCCGCAGGCGCGCGCGAACGCGGGGTTCTCGGCGAGAAAGCCGTAGCCCGGATGGATCGCCTCGGCGCGGCTCTTCCTGGCCGCGTCGATGATGCGGTCGATGCGCAGGTAGCTCTCGGCCGACGGCGCCGGCCCCACCGGATAGGAGTAGTCGGCGTACTTGACGTGGAGCGCGTCGCGGTCCGCCTCGGAGTAGACCGCCACGCTTTCGATATCCAGCTCGCGGCACGCCCGGATGATGCGGACGGCGATCTCGCCGCGGTTGGCCACCAGGATTCGTTTGAACATTCTCGAACGCTTCCGCTGTTCGCCCCCGGGCTTCAGAGCGGCACGTTGCCGTGTTTCCGGGGGAGGTTGGTCTCGCGCTTGTTCTTGAGCATCTCCAGCGTACGGATCAGGGTGGGACGGGTGTCCTCGGGCAGGATGATGGCGTCGAGGTTGCCCAGCTCGGCGGAGCGGAACGGATTGGCGAAGAGCCGCCGGTAGTCGTCCACCAGCTTCTGCCTCGTTTTCTTCTCGTCCTTCGCATCCTTGAGCTGGTTGCGGAAGACGATGTTGATGGCGCCCTCGGGTCCCATCACCGCGATCTCCGAAGCCGGGTAGGCCATGTTGACGTCGCCGCGCAGGAACTTGCTGGCCATGACGATGTAGCCGCCGCCGTAGGCCTTGCGGGTGATGACGGTGATCTTGGGCACGGTGGCCTCGGCGTAGGCGAACAGCAGCTTGGCGCCGTGGCGGATGATGCCGTCGTATTCCTGGCCGGT
>Ga0209543_1000701_pt1 | contig 39047 bp, 35 predicted proteins | sample MesohylFT_FD_187296 | JGI IMG/M metagenome (GOLD analysis project Ga0209543, IMG submission 187296) | Host-associated microbial community of the marine sponge Aplysina aerophoba from Gulf of Piran - sponge mesohyl, lysed by freeze-thaw... | ecosystem: Host-associated > Porifera > Sponge >...
GGGATGTTGATGGTGCCGGCGCCGGCCTTGATCGCCGATTCGACGCAGCGGCAGAGGAAGTCGTGCTCGGTGCGCGAGCCGTCCTCGCAGGACCACTCGACGTCGTCGGTGAACTTGCGGGCGTAGCTCACGCTGTCGATCACCGCCGCGTGTACGTCCTCGGGCTCCATCTGCAGCTTGACGCGCATGTGGAGCGGGCTGGTCGAGATGAAGGTGTGGATGCGACCGGACCTGGCAGACGCAAGCGCCTCGGCCGCCCGGTCGATATCCCGTCGACCGGCGCGGGCCAGTCCGCACACGGTGCTCTCGGTCACCACCTTGGCGACCTCGCGGACCGCTTCGAAATCGCCGTTGGACGCGATGGGGAAACCGGCCTCGATCACGTCGACCCTCATCTCCTCGAGGATCTCGGCGATCCGGAGTTTCTCCTCCAGATTCATCGACGCGCCCGGCGACTGTTCGCCGTCGCGCATCGTCGTATCGAATATTCGGACTTGCTTCCCTGTCTCGGTCATAACGGGCATCCTTTCACCCCGGCGGCTACGACAGTCATCGCACTCCCCTGGTCGGCCGGCCGATCACGCACGGCAAACCGCTCAGGGGCAGCTAAGTCGAAGCCCGCGTAGGGTGGAATGTGCCGCAACTGCAGCGTCGCGCAATTGATCCGTGCCCGCCGGCTTGTTTTCCGTAGGCACCGTCATCGGACCATGGCCCTCGACCCCATTCGCACGACATAAGCAGCCATCCGGTGCGGCACAAGATCGATTCGCCGCCCAGGTTCTGGAAACTTGTACGCCCAACTCCTTGGGCGAAGCAATGAATTTGTCGCCTCGCCTCGGTGTCGTTCCGGAGCGAAGCCCCGTCAGTTCTTGCTGCGGTCGACCAGCCGGGCCTCGGAGATCCACGGCATCATCGCCCGCAGTCGCTCGCCCACCTCCTCCAGCGGGTGCTCGGCCGCGCGTGCGCGCATCGCCTTGAAGGAGGACTGGCCCGCGGTGTTCTCGGTCATCCACTCGGTGGTGAACCGGCCGTTCTGGATGTCGGCAAGGATCGTCTTCATGCGCTCCCGCGTCGCCTCGTCGATGACCCGGGGCCCGCGCGTGTAGTCGCCGTACTCTGCGGTGTTGGAGATCGAGTAGCGCATGTTGGCGATGCCGCCCTCGTACATGAGATCGACGATCAGCTTGACCTCGTGGAGGCACTCGAAATAGGCCATCTCGGGCGCGTAGCCGGCGTCCACCAGGGTCTCCCAAGCGGCGGTGATCAGCGACGTCAGGCCGCCGCAGAGCACCACCTGCTCGCCGAAGAGGTCGGTCTCGACCTCCTCGCGGAAGCTGGTCTCGATGATGCCGGCGCGGCCGCCGCCGATGCCCGACGCATAGGAGAGGCCGATTTCCTTGGCGTTACCGGAGGGGTCTCGCGCCAGCGCGAGCAGGCAGGGCACGCCGCCGCCCCGTTGATACTCCGAGCGCACCGTGTGCCCGGGCCCCTTGGGCGCCACCATGAACACATCGAGATCGGGCCGGGGCTCGATCAGGCGGAAGTGGATGTTAAGCCCGTGGGCGAAGGCCAGCGCCGCGCCTTCCTTCATGGAGCCGTGCAGCACGTCGGCGTAGAGCTGACGCTGCAGCTCGTCCGGGGTGAGCACCATCACGACGTCGCCGAAGCGCGCAGCCTCCTCGATATCCATGACCGTGAGCCCTGCGGCCTCGACCTTGGCCGCGCTTGCGGAACCAGGCCGGAGCCCGACGGCAACCTGCTCGACGCCGCTCTCCTTCAAGTTGTTCGCGTGCGCGAAGCCCTGGCTGCCATATCCGATGATCGAAACCCTCTTCGACTTGATCAGGTTCAGATCGGCATCGCGATCGTAATAGACCCGCATCGTGCTCTCCCAAGTTGGCGTTGCGTGCGGCCCGAGGCCGCGTCAGATCGATCCCTTGCCGCGCGTGATCGCGACCACGCCCGTGCGCGATATCTCGGTCAGCCCGAGCGGCGTCATCAGCCGGATGAAGGCGTCGATCTTGGTGCCCTTCCCGGTCATCTCGAACACGAACGAATCGATTTCGCTGTCGACCACGTGGGCGCGGAAGATATCCGCGATCCGGAGCGATTCGACCCGCTTCTCGCCGGTGGCGACGACCTTGATGAGCGCGAGCTCGCGCTCGATGTAGGGGCCCTCGCTGCCGAGGTCGGAGACCTTGTGGATCGGCACCAGCCGGTCGAGCTGTGCCTTGATCTGCTCGATCACCATGGTCGAGCCCGAGGTCACGAGGTTGATGCGCGAGAGACGCTTGTCGCGCTCGACCTCGGCGACGGTCAGGCTTTCGATGTTGTAGCCGCGGCCCGAAAACAGCCCGATGACGCGCGCCAGCACGCCGGGCTCGTTCTCCACGAGCACGGAAAGCGTGCGGCGCTCAGTCCCGTCCGTCACAGCCGTTTCCTCAGGCGCCCCTAAGGGCGGGTGTCCCGCTTCGGCCGGCGCCCGGCGCACCGGTCGGCGAATTGGCGATGTCGGTCATGGATCGGCTCGTTCGGCGCCACGGAGGCCTAGACGAGCACCATCCCGTCTTCCGAGCGCTCTTCGAGCTCGCCGTGCTCGGGCCCGAGCTTCATCTCGTAGTGCGCGGCACCGGCCGGGATCATCGGAAAGACGTTCTCTTCCTTGTCGACGAGGATGTCGGCGATCACGGGGCCCGGCGTTTCGATCATGGCCTCGATCACGTCGTCCACCTCCTCAGGCCGTCGGGCGCGCAGCCCGGTGGCCCCGAACGACTCCGCCAGCTTCACGAAATCGGGCAGCGAATCCATGTAGCTCTCGGCGTAGCGGCCGCCGTGGAAGAACTCCTGCCACTGGCGCACCATGCCCATGTACTCGTTGTTGAGCAGGAAGGTCTTCACCGGCAGCCGGTATTGCACCATGGTCGAGAGTTCCTGGATCACCATGAGCAGCGAGGCTTCGCCGGCAACATCGATGACCAGCGAGTCGGGATGGGCAACCTGCACGCCCATTGCGGCTGGAAAGCCGTAGCCCATGGTGCCGAGGCCGCCCGAGGTCATCCAGCGGTTGGGCTCCTCGAACTTGAGGAATTGCGCCGCCCACATCTGGTGCTGGCCCACCTCGGTGGTGAAGTAGGCGTCACGCCCCTTGGTGGCCTCGTAGAGCCGCTGCAGCGCGTATTGCGGCTTGATGGTGTTGCTGGAGCTCTTGTAGCGAAGGCAGTCGCGCCCGCGCCATGCATCCAGCTGCCGCCACCACGCTGCCAAAGCCCCGGCGTCGGGTTCTGCGCCGCTCGCCTCCCACTCGGCCAGGATGGCATCGAGCGTGAGGCCCGCATCGCCAATGATGGCAATGTCCACCGGCACGTTCTTGTTGATGGACGAGGGGTCGATGTCGATCTGCACCTTGGTCGAGCCACGCGAAAAATCGGCGAGCCGGCCGGTGACGCGATCGTCGAAGCGCGCGCCCACCGCGATCATCAGGTCGCACTCGGCCATCGCCATGTTGGCTTCGTAGGTGCCGTGCATGCCGAGCATGCCGAGGAAGAGGGGATCTGACCCCGGATAGCAGCCGAGCCCCATCAGCGTGTTGGTGATGGGATAGCCCGTGCGCTGCACCAGCACTGCCAGGCTCTGCGCGGCGTCCGGTCCCGCGTTGATGACTCCGCCCCCGGCATAGAAGAGGGGGCGCTTGGCGCGCGCCAGCAGCTCCACCGTGCGCCTGACCGCGTCCATATCGGGCGCGCGCTGGGGTCGGTAGGAGCGATGCTCCAATCCGTTGCCTGGCGCCTGCTCATCGGGGACGTAGGGCGCCTTGGCCATGACCACGTCCTTCGGCAGGTCCACGACCACGGGGCCGGGCCGGCCGGCGCTCGCGATGTAGTAGGCCTCGCGGATCACCTGGCAGAGGTTGTCGACATCCTTGATCAGATAATTGTGCTTGGTGCAGGGGCGGGTGATCCCCACCGTGTCGGCTTCCTGGAACGCATCGTTGCCGATCATGTGAGTCGGCACCTGCCCGGTGAGGCAGACGACCGGGATGCTGTCCATCAGCGCATCGGTGAGGCCGGTGACGCTGTTGGTGGCGCCTGGGCCCGAGGTGACCAGCACCGTGCCCACCTTGCCGGTGGAGCGCGCATAGCCCTCGGCGGCATGGACCGCACCCTGCTCGTGCCGCACCAGGATGTGGCGCAGCTCGTTCTGCTTGAAAATGGCGTCGTAGATGGGCAGGACCGCGCCGCCTGGATAGCCGAACACGACATCTACGCCGAGATCGACCAGCGTGCGAACGACTAGCTCGGCCCCGGTCAGTTCTGCCGGGGCATGGTCCTCGGCATCCGTTGTCACGGCGATCTCCCTTCCGAACAAGCGCAAGCGGCCCACCCCTCCATCAGGGTCGGCCGGCCTGTCTCGGTGCGCTTGTGTACGCACCCGTGTTTGGAGGGCGGACAGTAGTCCTTCACCCTTTGCCGGTCAATAGCAGGCGTTCGACGAGGGCGAGAGATTCCCGTTTCGATTCCGGGCGATAACGGTCTGGCATACGAGCCTGGTCCGGCATCTGGGTGCGGAACCAGGTGGTCTGGCGCTTGGCGTAGCGCCGGGTCGCCTGCCGGCCGAGTGCGACCGCACGTTCCAGCTCGGTGACACCGCTCAAGTGATCGAGCAGGGCCCGGACGCCTACCGCCTTCATGATCGGCAAGGCAGGATTCAAGCCGCGCGCGAGCAGGTGCGCCGCCTCGTCGAGCGCGCCTGCCGCCATCATGCGCTCGAAACGCGTGTTGCACGCGTCGTAGAGTGCATCCCGCGGCGGCTCGAGGACGAGCACGGCCGCGCGGCCGGTGTAGCGATCGTGCCGCTCCGCCTGCCACGAGAGCAGCGAGCGCCCGGTGGCTTCGATCACTTCGTAGGACCGCATCACGCGCTGGCTGTCTCCGGGTTCCAGTCGTTCGGCCGCCTCCGGGTCGCGTTCGGCAAGGCGCCCATGGAGGCCGACGCTGCCCTCCCTCTCATAGAGCGCCCGGACCGCTTCGCGCACGGCTTCGGGAATCGCCGGCACCGGCGCCAGGCCGTCGAGCAGCGCCCGCAGGTAAAGTCCTGTCCCGCCGACCAGAATGGGCAGCGCGCCGTCTCCGTGGATGCGTTCGATTTCGGCCAGCGCCAAGCTGCGCCAGCGGCCGGCCGAGCAGCGCTCTGCGCCGTCGAGCGCGCCGTAGAGGCGGTGTGGCGCGCGTGCGCGGAGCGCATCGTCCGGCCAGGAGGTCAGGATGGGTAGATCGCGGTAGAGCTGCATGCTGTCGGCGTTGACGACCACACCGCCGAGGCGCTCGGCGGCATCGGCCGCTAGCGCCGACTTGCCGCTCGCCGTCGGGCCGCCGATCACCAGGATCGAGGGTCCGTCTTCGACTGGAGCGTGCCTGGGCACCGTCAGGAAAGGGGCAGCGAGACCAGTCCGTCGGCGAGCTTGGGCTCGAACCAGGTGGTTTTCGGCGGCAGGATATCGCTGGCATCGGCGACTGCCATGAGGTCGTCCACGGAGATGGGATGGAGCGAGAAGGCCACGGATGCCTTGCCGCCATCGACCGCCGCCGCAAGCGCTTCCACCCCGCGCCCGCCGCCCACGAAGTCGATCCGCCCATCGCGCCTGGGATCGCCGATACCGAGGATCGGCGCGAGCACCAGGTGCGTGAGGCGCGAAACATCGAGACGGTCGACCACAGAGCCGCGTGGGGGCGTCAGACTGTCAGCGCTAAGGCGAAACCAGCGGCCCGCCACATACATGCCGAACTGCGCCGGTTGTGCGGGCTCCACCGGCCCGTCCGCCGGCTCGCAACGCAGCGCTTCACCGATGGCGCGAAGGAAGGCGTTGGGCGACAGGCCGTTCAGGCCCCGCACGACCCGGTGATAGCCCAGAATTTTCACCTCGTCGGCGGGGAAGCACACCGTCAGCATGCGTCCGGCCGGCCCTCCCGCTGCGTGGGCCGCCATGTGCGCGGCGGCAGCGCGGTGGTGGCCATCGGCGATGTAGAGCGCGGCGATCGCATCGAAACGCGCGGCCAGCGCCGCGATCTCGTCTGCGCCTTCGATCGGCCAGAGCGTGTGGGTCACGGCACCGTCGAGCAGGGCGCTGCAGAGCGGCGGCCCGTCGCACGCCGCCCCGATCAGGCGGCGGCACGCCTCGTCCGGCCGGTGGATCAGGAGCAGGGGGCCGGTCTGCGCGCCCAACGCCGCGATGTGCCGTGCGCGGTCCTCCACCTTGGGCGGCCGTGTCGATTCGTGACGCTTGATCGCGTTCTCCTCGTAGGCCGGGAGCGAGGCGGCGGCCACGAGCCCCGTCTGCGTGCGACCTTCGCTCGCCATGCGGTAAGCGAAGAAGCGGGGCGACGCATCGCGGATGAGCACCCCGTGTTTGATCATCCGGGAGAATGCTGCCGCCGCCCCGTCGTAGAGCGCAGACGCGCCGTCGGGCGTCTCGGGCGGCAGGTCGATCTCCGGCCGGGAAACGTGAAGGAAGCTCCACGGCCGCCCCTCCACCGCAGCGCGCGCCTCCGCCGTAGACAGCACGTCATAGGGCGGCGCCGCCACCGCGTCCGCATGATCCGGCGCGACGCGAAGTCCCGCAAAGGGGGCCAGGAGCCGCCTGCTCACCCGCTACCCTCCATTCCCTCCACGGCTGGCCTCGTGCCCCTAGTTGACGAGCCAGACCAGCAGGAGGCCCACCAGTGCCGCGCCCGTGCCTATGGCGCGGATCCGGCCCGAAGGCTGGGCGAGCACGCGCGCGATGCTGCGCCGCATGGCCTCCGGAAACAGAGCATAAAGCCCGCCCTCGATAACGAAGATGAGCCCGATAGCGGTCAGGAAGGCGGTGAGCCCGTCGCTCATGGCCGAGTCGTTGGGGGTGGCCGTGGGGACGGCCTTGCACCGGCGCGAGGCCGGGGCGCGTTACTCAGTCGCCGCCGGGGCGGGCGCCTGGGGCGGCACGATATCGTCGAAGAAGCGGAAGAACTCGCTGTCGGGCGACAGCACCATGCTCGTGTCGCCATCGCCGAGGGCTACGCGATAGGCCTGCATGGCCCGGTAGAAGGCGTAAAACTCGGAGTCGCGTCCATATGCGTCGCGCGAGATGCGCAAGGCTTCTTCGTCGCCCTCGCCGCGCAGGGTCTGGGACTCGCGCTCCGCCTCCGCGATGAGCACCACGCGCTCGCGATCGGCGCGCGAACGAATGCGCTGCGACTCCTCCTCACCCTGGGCCCTGAACTCCTTGGCCTCGCGCTCGCGCTCGGTCTGCATGCGCTGATAGACGGCCTGACTGTTCTCCTCCGGCAGGTCGGCGCGGCGGATGCGCACGTCGATCACGTCGACGCCGAAGCCGGTGGATTGCCGGTTCACCTGGTCCCTGATCTCGGTCATGAGCTGGGCACGCTCACCCGAAAGCACGGTGATCAGCTCGACCGTACCCAAGACCTGCCGCGTGCTGGCGTTGAGGATCGCGCCGAGTCTCGCGCGGGCTATTGCCTCGTTACCGACGGACTGGAAGAACTTCAGCGGATCGATGATGCGGTAGCGGATGAAGGCGTCGACCACCAGCCGCTTCTGGTCGCCCAGGATCATCTCTTCGGCCGGCGCGTTGAAGTCCAGCACCCGCTTCTCGAAGTACTCGACGTTCTGGACGAAGGGCGTCTTGAAGCGGAGCCCCGGTTCGTCCGTGCCCCACTGGTTCACCACATTGATGGGCTCACCCAACTGCAGGAGGATCGCCTGCTGGTCTTCCCGCACCTTGTAGGTGGAGATCAGAAGCAGGACGATCGCCACGAGGATGACCGCGATGCCGATGATGAATTTGAGCCGGGTACTCATGATCTACTGCGTGCCCCCCGTGCCCTGCCGGCGCTGAAGCTCGGGTAGCGGCAGGTAGGGCACGACGCCGCTGCCACCTTGCGCCGGAGAATCGATGATGATCTTTTCGATTCCGCCGAGCACCTCCTCCATCGTCTCCAGATACATGCGCCGGCGGACGACATCCATGTTCTGCTCATACTCGCTGTAGACCGAGAGGAAGCGCGCCGCCTCACCCTGGGCCCTGGCCACCACCTCTTCCTTGTAGGCGGTGCCCTCCTGCACGAGCCGCTCGGCCGCGCCGCGCGCACGAGGAATGATATCGTTCCGATAGGCTTCGGCCTCGTTCTTCGCCCGCTCCTGGTCGGCGCGCGCCGCCTGAACGTCGCGGAAGGCCGCGATCACGGCCTCCGGCGGCGCAATATCCTGCGGCTCGACCTGGGTGATCTCGATGCCGGCGCCGTAGTCGTCGAGGACCTGCTGCGTGAGCTGGTGGGTCTGCTGCGCCAGCAGCAGGCGTTCCTCGGCCAGCGCCGATTGCAGGCGGGTCTTGCCGATCACCTCGCGCATGGCGCTCTCGGCCGCGTCCTTCACCGTGCGCTCCGGCGCCTGGATATTGAACAGATACTGCCCGGCATCCATGATTCGCCAGAAGACGGTGAACTTCACGTCGATGATGTTCTCGTCGCCGGTGAGCATCAGGCTCTCGTCCGGCACCGGCCGCGTAAACGCCCCCCGCTGGGAATCGACCAAGGTCCGGTAGCCGATCTCGGCTCGGTTGACCTTGGTCACCTTGGGTCGGATGACTGTCTCGAAGGGCCAGGGCAGGTGGTAGTTGAGGCCCGGCTGGGTGGTCTTGGTCCATTCGCCCCAGCGCAGCACCACGCCCTGCTCGTCCGGCTCGACCCGGTAGAAACCGGTCAGCAGCCAGATGCCGATCACAACCAAGAAAAGCAGGATCAGGCCGCGGCCCCCGCGCAGACCGGGCATCCACCTGCGGAAGCGGTCCTGCCCCCGGCGGAGCATCTCCTCGAGGTCGGGGGGTGGGGGTTGCCCGCCACCGCCGCGCCGACCACCACCGCCGCCCGGCGAGCGCCCCCACGGGCCGCTGTTGCCGCCGCCGCCGCCGCTAGACCAGGTCATTGATCGGCCTTCCCGCCAAGGCTTTGCAAGCTGCCATGGGCGCCTTATAAGTCATGCGCTTTCGGCACGCAATGACGCGCGTGCGTATGTGCCGTCTTATTGTGCCGCGCCCCCCCCCCGCTCGGAGTGGAACGATGGCGTCAGTCACCAAGGATCAGGTTCTGGCGGCGCTGGCCGACGTCCTGGATCCGGACAGCGGCCAGAACGTGGTCGATGGCGGCCTGATCAGCGGAGTCGTGGTCAGGGACGGCAATGTCGGCTTTGCGCTTGAGGTCGACCCGGCCCAGGGCGCGGCGAAGGAGCCGCTGCGCAAGGCGTGCGAGACCGCGGTCGAGCGGCTCTCCGGCGTGCTGTCCGTGACGGCCGTGCTGACCGCCGAGAGACCTGCGGGCGGACAGCCGCAAGGCCACGCACAGGGCCATGGCCACGCCCATGACCATGGGCACGCTCACGGCGGGCAGTCCCAGGCGCGGGCGCAGCAGCCCGACCAGCTCCTGCCCGGCGTGAAGAGCGTCATCGCCATCGCGTCCGGAAAGGGCGGAGTCGGCAAGTCCACCACCGCCGTGAACCTCGCCACGGCCATGGCCGCCCAGAATGTCCGAGTCGGCCTGCTCGACTGCGACATCTACGGTCCCTCGATCCCGCGCATGCTCAACCTCAGCGGCCAGCCGGAGATGGTGGGCGAGCGCACGCTGCGCCCCATGGCGAATTACGGGATCAAGTGCATGTCCATCGGCTTCCTGGTGGCCGAGGACACCGCCATGATCTGGCGCGGGCCGATGGTCATGCAGGCGCTGGAACAGATGATGCGGGACGTCGATTGGGGCGAGCTCGACGTGCTGCTCTGCGACCTGCCGCCCGGAACCGGCGATGCGCAGCTCACCATGGCGCAGCGGGTGCCGCTCACGGGCGCGGTCATCGTGTCCACCCCGCAGGATATCGCCCTGCTCGACGTGACCCGGGGCATCAACATGTTCCAGCAGGTCAACGTGCCGATATTCGGGGTGGTCGAGAACATGAGCTACTACGTCTGCCCCGAGTGCGGCCACCGGGCCGAGCTTTTTCACCATGGCGGCGCGAGAGAGACCGCGCTGCGGCTCGGTGTCGACTTCCTGGGCGAGATTCCTCTGGACCTCGAGATCAGGACGACATCGGATTCGGGCCGTCCCATCGTGGTCACCCGACCCGAGAGCCCCCACGCCGAATCCTACCGGCAGATCGCGGCCGGCCTGATCGACAAGGCGACCTCGGCGGTGAGCGGCGCCGGCCGCGCCCAGCCCCGAATCGTCATGATGTGAGCGTCCCCGCCGATGACGAGCAGGCGAATCGACAGCGTTCTATCGAACTTGGCACGCCGTTCGGGTCGCCGGCGCTGGCTCGGCGCGGGTCTTGTTGCTGTTCTTCTTCTCGCCTTGGCGGCGGCAGGGTGCACGCCCTCTGTTCCGGACCGTCAGCAGGATCTCTGCGCGGTCTTCCACCAGCATCCCGACTGGTTCGATTATGCGCGCGAGGCGGAGGACACGTGGGACGTGCCGGTCCACATTCTCATGGCCTTCGTGCACCACGAATCGAGCTTTCGGAGCGATGCGCGGCCGCCCCGCAAGTACGTTCTCTGGATTATCCCGTGGGGCCGCGTCTCGTCCGCCAAGGGGTACGCCCAGGCGCAGGACCCGGCCTGGGAGGACTACACGAACGAGCGCGGCTCGTTCTGGCGCAGCCGCTCGGACATGGAAGACGCCCTTGACTTCATCGGCTGGTACAACCACGGGACGTCGCGCGAGCTGGGGATCGCCAAGACCGACGCGCACAATCTTTATCTCGCCTATCACGAGGGCCGTACCGGCTACCGCCGCGGCTCCTATAAGGCGAAACCGGCGCTACAGCGCATCGCGAAACGCGTGGCCGAGACCGCCAGCAGCTACGAGGCGCAGCTCGAGCGCTGCGAATCAGACTTCCGATGCGACGCCTGGTACCAAGTATGGCCCTTGTGCAGCTAGCGTAGCCAGACCGCCTTTCTCACCGCGGTCATGGTCTACGCAGTGCTGTCCGACCTGAAGAACAGGAAAGTCGCGTAGCGCTTCGTGCAGCGCACGTGCTCCGGAGTGCAAGGGGCCGGCCGAATCCTTGCCCGTCAGGACGGATGCTGACCGAGCTCCTCAAGCAGCTCGTCCGTGGTTCGGATCCGACAGTAGCCTCGGAAGCCACGCACGGCCTCACGATGGCGCTCCTCCGAGTGCGTGGCGCAGGCATCGTCGATGAAGGTCATGAGGAACCCGCGATCGCAGCCGTCGCGCACGGCGGTCTCGACGCATTGGTCGGTCAGCATCCCCATGACCATCACGTATTCGATGCCGAGGTTGCGAAGCACGTAATCGCAGTTCGTCGAATTGAACAGGCTCGATGAGGTCTTCGGGATGACGATGTCGTCGTCTCCCGGCCCCAACTCGTCGACGACCTCTGCTTCCCACGATCCCTTGGCGGCATATATTCCGGAAACCTTGTAGTCCAGCCCGCGGTCGCGGCCGTCTTGTGTCAGGCATTCGACAACCGTGTATATGACCTCGATACCCTCACCCCGGCACGCGGCGATCAGGCGCTGCCCGTTCGGGATGACAACGTCGCGAATGCGGTCGTAAAGGGAGCGGTGGTCCGGCTCCCGCTCGCGTATCTCCTCGTTGTAGAAGCCCTTTTGAAGGTCGATCACAAGCAACGCCGTACGATCGGGCTCCACCGCGCGTTGTCGAAACGAGACGTCGCCTTCCAGGGGAATTGCATCTACTTCGCTGCGCAGCATGTCTTTGGTCTCCACTGTCGAAGCGGGGTCGCCCGACCCTTTTCGTCGCTGCGGCCGGGTCCCACCGCGCTCGCCCTCGTCGCGTTCAGTCCCGTCAATAGGCCTGCGTGTAGCGTTCGCACATGCGTTCGGGTCTCGATTCCGCATAGATACGCGCTTCGTGCCGCTTGAGCGCAGTGTAGGCCTCTACCATCGTGGGCGTGAACCAACCCTTCGCGGTCTCGTCCTCGCCGAATGCATCGAGAGCACCCTGAAGAGATGTGGGGAGTCGGCGTATGCCGAGCGCGCTTCTCTCGTCTTCACTCAGGTCGTCCGGTTCACCGTCCACCAGGGCCGGGCGCGGCAGCTCCTCGCGAATTCCCTCAAGGCCTGCGCGCACGATGGCGCCGATGGCGAGGTAGGGGCTCGCCGTGGCATCGGTGAAGCGGAACTCGATGTTGAAGGCATCGCCGCGTGCCGCGGGATCGGCGACCGGGGACGGGCAGATGCGAATTGCTGCCTCTCGGTTTTGCACGCCGACGATGTCGTAAGCGCAGCTCCAGTGGTGCGGGACAAGACGCAGATAGGAGATGGGGCTCGGCGCGGTCAGCGCACAGAGAGCGGCGAGGTGCCGCTGCACGCCTGCGCAGAAGCTTGCGGCGACCGTGCTGAGCTCCCCAGGCGATCCGGGGTCATAGGCTGCAGGCCTGCCGTCGTCGTCCCAGAGGCTCAGGTGAAGATGGCAGCCGTTGCCGACCGCATCCGGAGCCGGTTTGGGAGAGAAGGTCGCGCGCAGCCCGCACTGGCGGGCGGCTTCGTGGACGACTTCCCGCGTCAGAACCACACGGTCTGCGCCCGCGAGCCCAACCGCAGGCCCACTCGTTATCTCGAATTGGCCCACGCCGTATTCGGGCTCGAATGTCTCGAGGCCGAGGTCGGCGTCGATGAGCGCTGCCGCGCAGAGATCGGCAAAGGGAGCGATCCGGCGCCCGGCATCCAGCGAGAAGGGCGCTGCCCACTCGAGTCCATCGCCGAGCAACCCGAACTCGTTCTCGTACGCGATATGCAGGTCTAGCCCCGTTTTCGTCTTCAAGTCGGTCAGCGCCGCAGCCAGGAAGCTCCGCGTGCAGCATTCCCAGGGACTGCCGTCGGGGTTGAGACTGTCGCACAGGACCAGATGAAGGGCCGGATACTCCTGCTGCAGCACGATCCGACGTCGCGTGCCGTCGTCGGGCGTCTGCCGCACCTCGTCCATCGGCCCCCACGGGTTGTCGGCGATGTCCTCGAAGGGTGTCAGCGACTGCCCCGCCAGCGCCCAGCCGAGTCCGTGATCCTTGCGTCGCTCGTATTCCGCGGCCGGCACGCCGCGCGTTCGTGAGAGTCCGACAAGGTCGTTCCAGACCAGGTAAATCAGCTCGCCCGGGGTCACGTTCTCCGTCCCTTTGTGCGCTGAAGGGTCTCTCGGTTGCCTCATGTATACCCTTCGAGCAGACATTCGAACACCGACGCCCGGCGGCGCGCAGCGTCGTACCCTGACGCATCGCACGCCGCCCCCGTCCTTCTGCGCTGATTCCCGGACAGTGCCGCGCGGGCCACGACCTTGGTGAGAAATGCGGGTTATTTGGCTGGCCGACGAAGGCAGAAAGGGCTCGCCGTCTCGCTCGCAACGAAGGCGCGCCGTCGGCTGCTACGCGTGGTCGGTCGCTATGTCATACATGACATACAATATGTGGGGTCGTGCGCCCTTGCATGGCTCCAAGACCGGCACAATTCATTGACGGGCGGCGCCGTCCGCATCATGCTTGCCATGTTTTGGACAAAATTCGAATTCAGTGAGTCCGACCGCAGCGACCGCAGCGCTCGACCTGATCGAGCATGACGACCTCGCCGCCGCCCGCCGGGTGGTAGGCCAGGAATCGCGTGCGCTCGCGCGGCTCGCCGAGGCGTTGACCGGGCGCTTCGTGGACGCCACCGAGCTGCTCGCCTCGACGCAGGGCCGGATTGTGCTCTCCGGCATGGGCAAAAGCGGCCATATCGCCAACAAGATCGCGGCGACCTTCGCCTCCACCGGGGCGCCGGCGCTCTTCGTTCACCCGGCGGAGGCGAGTCACGGCGATCTCGGCATGATTACAGGGGCCGACACGCTGCTGATGCTCTCGAATTCGGGCGAGACGCCGGAACTCGCTGACCTGGTGACTTACGCCACTCGATTCAGCATTCCCCTCGTCGCCGTCGTGGGGCGGGCGCCGAGCACGCTGGCCGACGCCGCCACGGTCGCGCTGGTGCTGCCCGACGAGCCGGAGGCCGGCACCCTCGGCCTGGCGCCGACGACGTCCACCATCATGATGCTGGCACTGGGCGATGCTCTGGCAGTCGCCCTGCTGGAGCGCAAGGGGCTCACGGACGAGGACTTCAAGCTCTACCACCCGGGCGGCAAGCTCGGCCGCCGGCTGGTCCGGGTCGCCGACATCATGCATGCGGGCGAGGACCTGCCGCTCGTCTCCGCCGATGCCTTGATGGCAGAGGCCCTGATCGTGATGACGGCGAAGCGCCTCGGCTGCGTCGGTGCGACCGACGCGCAGGGCGCGCTGGCCGGCATCGTGACCGACGGCGACCTCAGGCGCCACATGGAGGGTGGCCTGCTGCAACGGCCGGTCTCCGACATCATGACGAGGGATCCGGTGACGGTTCATGCCGGAGCGCTCGGCGCGGAGGCCGTGCACCTCATGAACGAGCGGCAGATCACCAGCCTCTTCGTGACCGAGGCGAGACGACCCGTGGGCGTCGTTCACATCCACGATTGCCTGCGGGCAGGCCTGGCATGAGCACGGGGGCGGACAAAGCATCGGCGGGCCGGCTCCGGCACTACCGCGCGGACGGCGGCGGCAGCGTCGGCCGCCCCGGCCGCTACAGCGGCTTTGTCGGCCTCATGCGCTATCTGCTGCCGACGATGGCGGCTGCCCTGCTCGGCCTCGTCGTGGCATGGCCGCTCGTGAGCGGTGGGCAGGAGGGCGTCCACGTCCCGCTGATCGAGGACCCTGACGTCGACGGCAGATTGACGATGGTCAATGCCAGCTATCGGGGAACCGACGCGAAGAACCGGCCCTTCGCCGTGAGGGGGGCGGAGGCGTTCCAGCCGGAGAACGACTCGCCCATCGTGCATCTCAGCGGGATCGAAGCCGATATCTACGGCGATCAAGCGCGTAGCGGCATGATGGCGTTGACGGCGAACGAAGGTCTCTACCAGCGCGACGCCGAGCAGCTCGACCTCTCCGGCGACGTGACGGTCCGCTCCGACGCGGGTCACGAATTCCGGACCTCGAAGGCCCATATCGACCTGCCGGCGGGAATCGCAAGAGGCGACGAGCCGGTGAGCGGCAAGGGCCCGCACGGGCTGGTTGACGCCGGCAATTTCGCACTCCTCGATCGGGGAGAGATCATGACCTTCGGCGGCCGCGTGCGGATGACCCTGTTCCCGCATGCGCTGGGAGGAGCCGATGACGCTATGGGGAGGCAAGGCGATGAGAACCAAGGCTAGCCGACCCGAACAGGCGCGGCGCCCGTGGCGGCTGGGTCTGATCGCGCCCGCGCTCATGGCGGCGCTCATGCTGGCCGGCGCCGGCACCGCACAGGATGCGGACGACGGGGGCGTCACGGCCGGCAACGCGAGCCAGGCGATCGAGATCACCGCAGACACGCTCGAGGTGCGCCAGTCGGAGAACGTCGCGGTCTTCGAGGGGAGCGTCAACGCGGTTCAGGGCGAGTTGGTGCTGAACGCAGACATGCTCACCGTCTACTACCAAGAGGGTGAGGACGCGCAAGGCAACCTGGGCGTCTCGCGCATCGATGCCGAGGGCAATGTCGTCATCTCCTCGCCGGATGAGACGGCGCAGGGGTCGCGCGGCACCTACGACGTCGAAGGCGGTCGCATCGACCTGGCCGGCGGCGTGACCCTGAGTCGAGGCAACAACATCATCCAGGGAGAAACGCTGACGATGGACCTGGAGTCCGGCGTCAGCCGGGTTTCCGGCGGCAGCACGCGCGTGCAAGGCCTGTTCGTGCCTGATGAAGAGGACGAGTAGAGCGTGCAGGACAGCAGGGTGATTGCCGCATGACACGGCCCGAGAGAGCCGGCGTCGAGGGAGGCCCTGGGACTCCTGTCGTCCTCGCCGGCAACCCGGGCCTGCGCGCGGAGAACCTGGGCAAGAGCTTCAAGAAGCGGCCGGTGCTGCGGGGCCTCAACCTGAGGGTCCAGCGGGGCGAGGCGGTCGGCCTGCTGGGGCCTAACGGCGCAGGCAAGACGACCTGCTTCTATCTGATGACCGGCTTGATGGCGGCGGACTACGGCCGGGTCTTCCTCGACGGCCACGACATCACGGGGCTTCCCATGTACCGCCGCGCCCGCCTCGGCCTCGGCTACCTGCCGCAGGAGGCCTCGATCTTTCGCGGGCTCACGGTGGAGAACAACATTCGCGCCGTGCTGGAAGTCTCCGTGCCGGCGCGGGACGAGCGCGAGCTCGTGCTCGACGAGCTGCTCGCCGAGTTCTCCATCACCCACCTGAGGCGCACGCCCTCGCTCGCGCTCTCGGGCGGCGAGCGGCGGCGGGTCGAGATCGCCCGCTCCCTCGCCTCGAAGCCTCGCTTCATTCTGCTCGATGAGCCGCTATCGGGAATCGACCCGATCGCGGTGGCGGAGATTCGCGACCTCGTCGCCCACCTCAAGGATCGCGGCATCGGCGTACTGCTGACGGACCACAACGTGCGGGAAGCGCTCGACATCGTCGACCGCGCCTACATCATCAACGAAGGGGCCGTGCTGATGGAGGGCGCGCCCTCGGACATCGTCTCCCACGACGAGGTTCGCCGCGTCTACCTCGGCGACCGCTTCCGCCTCTAGGCCTCTCCGACCTAAGCCACCTGCTTCGCCATCTCGGCACGCCGCGCCTCGGTGGCAGCCGGATCGACTTCCAGCGCTTCGGTGAGCACGACGCCGTAAGCCTGATAGGCGTGCTCGCGGGTGCAGAAATCGTCCAGCACGTCCTCGCGCACCTGCTCGGCCGGCCGCTCCAGCGGATCCCCGTAGCCGCCACCGCAAGGGCCGAGAAAGCCGATGCAATCCCCGGTCTGGTTACGCAGCCCGTGGATCTTGGCCGGCAGGTCATCGATGCGCTCCGGCTCCGCGATGTTGTACTTGATAAGGCGACCACCCTTGCCGGCGGTGCCGCCGCGGAAGCCCCAGGGCGGGTCGTCGTGCCGGTCCGCCTCATGGGTGAGGAAACCCGGCGTCAGATAGCGCTGCACCTTGATCACGCCGATGCCGCCGCGATGGCGGCCAGCACCCGGCATCACGTCGTCCCGCAGCTCGTAGCGATCGCAGAGCAGCGGCAGGTGCATGCCGAGGTCCTCGATCGGATTGTTGCGCGTGTTGCGCATCAGCTCCTCGATCGTGTCGGGCCCGTCGGAAAGAGGCCTGCCGCCGCAGGCGCCCTCGTTGACCTCGATGAAGACCCAGTAATTGCCGTCGGGCTTGACCCCTGAATAGGCGATGGCCGAGACGTCGGCCGAGGAGCCCGCGGTCACCTTGTCAGGTATCACCGGCGAGAGCGCCTTGGCGATGCAGTCGACAACGCGCTGGATCTGGTTGAAGCGCGCCTCCGCCGCAGCCGGGTACTCGGGATTGAAGATCGTGCCCTTGGGCGCGGTGACCTTGATGGGCCGGAACGAGCCCTCGTTCTGCGGCACGTGCTCTTTGATCGTCGCGCTATCCAGAAGCAGCGCGCGGAAGGCGAAGTAGCAGGCGACCTTGGTCGAGCCCTCGAAGGGCACGTTGAAGGCGGTCGGCACCTGCGGCGACGAACCGGTGAGGTCGACCTCGGCGGAATCTCCCTCGATACGCACGGCAACCTTGACCGGGAGCGGCTGCTTCCGGTTGCGCCCGTCATCATCCAGGAAGCCCTCGGCTCTGTACTCGCCGTCGGGGATCGCCGCGATCTGGCGGCGCAGCATATGCTCGGAATAGTCCATGAGCTGCTCGGTCGCGGCGAACACCACGTCCTTGCCGTGCTGGTCGAGCAATTCGATGAATCGCTTCACGCCCAGCTCGGCGGAGGCGACCTGCGCCTCGATATCGCCCATCACCTGGCTCGGCACCCGTGTGTTGGTCTCAATGAATTGCCAGAACGCGCGGTTCAGCTTGCCCCCCTCGTAGAGCTTCACGCCCTTGAACAGCATGCCCTCGGCGAAGACGTCCGGCACGTCGATGATGAGCCCCGGCGTCGCCGCGCCGATATCCACGTGGTGCGCCGTGTTGGCGGAGAAGCCGACCAGCTCGCCCTGGTAGAAGACCGGCGCGACTGCGGCGATGTCCGGCGAGTGGCTGGCACCGTAATAGGGGTGGTTGTGGATCACGATGTCGCCGGGCTGCCAGGGGTCGTGCAGCGTCTCGTCGATCCCCCTCAGATAGGCCGGAATCGAGCCGATGTGCATCGGCGTCGAATCCGATTCGCAGAGCGTGTTGAAGTTGCGGTCGAAGAGCCCGGCACCGAGATCCTCGGATTCCCGGATGATCGACGAGTAGGACATGCGGTAGAGCACATGCCCCATTTCCTTGGCGATCGTGTGCAGCGCACCGCCGATCACCTGGAGGGTGATCGGGTCGATTTCGGTCTTGTTGGCGCTCATGACTCGGCGACCTCCCTGACGTGAAGATTGCCCGAAGGTGCCACCATCGCCTCGTAGCCGGGCGGCACCAGCGAGGTCGAATCGGTCTGGATGACGATGGCCGGTCCATCGATATGCTGGCCGCCCTTGAGCTTGCTCCGGTCGAAGCGGGGGGTCTCGTAGGTGCGGCCGTCGTCGAAGGTGGTGGCGCGGCGGTAGAGCAACGCGTCTTCGGGGTTGCGGCCGCTGCCCTGGGGTGCCTCCGGCCAGCTCAGCGCGCCGATGCCGGCCGAGGCAACGACCCGGAGCGTGATCACCTCGACCTCCTGGTCCTCGAAGGCATGGCCGTAGTCCTGCCGGTGGCGCTCGTGGAAGCTCGCCAGCAGCTCCGCCCGGTTGTCGAGGTTGAGCGGGCCGTCCGGCATGGTGCCGCGAAGCTCAAAGCCCTGCCCCTGGTAGCGGCACTCCGCGATCTTGACGACCCGCTGGTGCTCTGGCGCAACGCCGTCCGCCGCCAGCGCCTCTTGCGCGCGCCGCATCAGGGTGTCGGTCTGCTCGTTGAGGGTGTCGATCTCGTCCTGGCTGGCCTTGGTGAGCACGCAGAGCACCGAGCGGGTGAACTCGTAGCGCATGTCGGTGGCGAGCAGCCCGGTTGCGGCGTTGATCCCCGGCGCCGGCGGCACGATCACCTCGCGCGCGAAGACCGAGCGAGCGAGCGCCACGCCGTGCAGCGGCCCGGCGCCGCCGAAGGCGACGAGTGCGTAGTCGCGCGGATCGACGCCCTTGGCGACGGAATTGGCGCGGATCGCGAGCGACATGTTGGAGTTGATGACCCGGATCACGCCGAGCGCGGCTTCTTCGAGCGACATGTCGAGCCGGCCGCAGAGGTTGTCCTCCAGCGCCTTGCGCGAGCGCGCCGGGTCGATCTCCAGCCCGCCGCCGAGGAATTGCTCGGGGTCCAGCCGGCCGAGCACCACCTGGGCGTCGGTCACGGTGGGCTCGGTGCCGCCACGGCCGTAGCAGGCGGGTCCCGGCTCGGCTCCGGCGGAGCGGGGACCCACGCGGAAGGCCCCGCCTTCGTCGACGTAGGCGATCGAGCCGCCGCCTGCGCCGATGGTCGAGAGGTCGATCATGGGGGCCAGGATCGGGTAGCCACCCACCTGCGTATCCCGCGGGTTCATGATGCGGACCTCGCCGTCCGGCACCACGCTGATGTCCGCCGACGTGCCACCGATATCGACAGTGATCAGGTTGCGCACGCCCGACATGTCGCCCGCCCACTGGCCGCCGATGACGCCGCCGGCGGGCCCCGACATGAGAATCGTCACCGGGCGCTCGGCGGCACCGGCAAGCGTGGTCACGCCGCCGTTGGACTGCATCACGCGAATCTGGGCATCGACGCCGTTCTCCTGCAGCGCCCTCGCGAGATTGTTCAGGTAGTAGGACGTGCGCGGGCCGATGAAGGCGTTCATCGCCGCCGTCGAGAAGCGCTCGTACTCCCGGATCACATCGACCACCTCGGACGAGCAGCCGACGTAGGCGTCCGGCATCACCTCCGTCACGATCTCCTTGGCACGCAGCTCGTGCTCGTCGTTCAGGAAGGCGAAGAGGAAGCAGACGATGACCGAGCCCACCTCGCGCGACTTCAAAAGCTCGGCGGCGGCGCGCACCTCGTCCTCGTCGAGTGCGACTTCGATGCGGCCGTCCGGCGGCAGGATGCGCTCGGTAATGGGGATACGGTGGCGCCGCTTGACCAGCGGGCGCGACTGCCAGGGCACATCGAACTGCATCGAGAAGTTGTGTGGCCGCTTGTGCCGCGCCATGTGCAGGATGTCGCGGAAGCCCCGCGTGGTGAGCATTCCGACCTCGGCGCCGGAATACTCGATCACCGTGTTCGTCGCGATCGTCGTGCCGTGAACGATCTGCTCGATGTTGCCCGCTTGGACGCCGGCCTCGGCGCAAATCTCGAGGACACCCTGGATGACCCCGCGCGACTGGTCCTCCGGCGTGCTCGGCACCTTGTGCACGAAGACCCGGCCGCCCTCGCTCGCGCCACCCTCCGTCTCCAGGATGAGATCGGTGAACGTCCCCCCGACATCGACGCCAATTCTTGCCATCGCCCCCTGTCCCCGAACATGCGATCCGCGGTCGTGACGGCCGCGGGCGCGGCATCCTAACCCGGAACTCTCGCCAGGGTCATGGTCTGGGCGGCACCGGGACGCCTGGCATCCCTTGGCGCGGCAGGCTCAGGCACGAGCGTCAGCGCCTCTTCGATGACCTCGGCGCCGGCGACGGGGCGATGGCTGCCCTCGCCGAGCGCGCGGCGCCAGGCGCGCCCGCCGGGCTGACCTGCGAAGAGCCCGAGCATGTGCCTAGTGATGTGGTGGAGCGGCACGCCGTCGGCGCGCATCCGGCGCACATAGGGCAGCATGGCACGGGCGATGTCGTGCCGGCTCGGCTGGGTACGAACCGGAGCGCCGAAGATGCGCCGGTCGGCGGCGCGGAGCATGGCTGGGTCGGCGTAGGCCGCGCGCCCGATCATGGCGCCGTCGACCAGGTCGAGGTGCGCGTCTGCCTCGTCGAGGCTTGCGACACCCCCGTTGATCGCCACCTCCAGGGCCGGCAGGTCCTGCTTGAGGCGGTAGACCGCGTCGTAGCGAAGCGGCGGAATCTCGCGGTTCTCGGCCGGGCTCAGGCCGTCGAGCACGGCAATCCGCGCGTGCACGGCAAAGCTCGTCACGCCGGCGGCGGCGACGGTTTCGACGAATGCCTTGAGGTCCTCATAACTACCTCGCCCGTCTATTCCGATGCGGCACTTGACCGTGACAGGAACATCGACCGCACGGATCATCGCGCGCGCGCAGTCGGCCACCAGATCGGGCGTCTCCATGAGCGCAGCACCGAAGCGGCCCTTGCGGACGCGGGGGCTCGGGCAACCGATATTGAGGTTGATCTCGTCGTAGCCGAAGGCCTGGCCGATTTCCGCCGCGCGGGCGAGCGCGTCAGGCTCCGCGCCGCCGAGCTGGAGCCCTACCGGGTGCTCCGCGCCGTCGAAGGCGAGCAGCCGGGTGGTATCGCCGCGAACCACCGCGTTGGCATGGATCATCTCGCTGTAGAGGAGCGTGCGCGCGCTGATAAGTCGCAGCAGATAGCGGCAGTGGCGATCGGTGCGCGCCATCATCGGCGCGACGCTCAGCCTGCGGTCGAGCCTGTCCATGTGTACACCGCCGCTCCCTTCATGCCCCGCCGTCGCCGGGCGCCGGAACTTGCTCCACTATACGTGCCACAGAGCCGAAGCGCGTGACAGCTTGCGGGCCGGCCGGAACTGCGGCTAAAGCGTCACCTGACTCAGGGAGGGACCGATGACCCAGATGCAGGCTGACTTCAGCGGCCGCAATGCCTTCGTGACCGGCGCCGGCGGCGGCATGGGGCTGCAGATCGCGCGCGATCTGATCGGCGCCGGCGCGCAGGCGACGCTCTTGGACGTGAAGCCCGCGCCGGACGACCTGCCGGCCGGAGCCCGCTACGTGCAGGTCGACCTGCGCTCTGCAAGCGACGTGGCCCAGGCGATGGCCGACTGCTGCGAGGCGGCCGGCCGGCTCGATTACCTGGTGAACGCCGCCGGCGTCCTGCTGCTCGGCCGCGACCGCTCGCTGGTGGATATCGACCTCGACGTGTGGGACGACGTGCTCGCGATCAACCTCAAGGGCGCGGCGCTCACCGCCCGCCACGCGATACCGCTGATGAAGCGGACCGGCGGCGGCGCGATGGTGCACGTCTCGACCATCCAGTGCGTGCGCGGCGACGATGCGCCGCAAGACGCCTATCAAGCCTCCAAGGCGGGGCTCATCGCGATGGCGAAATCCATCGCGATCCAGTTCGCGGGCGACGGCATCCGATCCAACACGATATTGCCGGGCCCCACGATGACGCCGATGCAGCAGCGCTGGGTCGAGAGACCCGAGCTCAAGGATGCGACCGAGGCGGCGGTGCCGCTCGGCCGAGTCGGCACCACGCAGGACATGGCGAACGCCACGCTCTTCCTCTTGTCGGACGCGGCATCGTTCATCACCGGGACCGAGTTGATTGTGGACGGCGGGGTTCTGGCCAAGCCGTAGAGTGGTCGGCCCTGCTCGCTGCCCTACTCCAGAGGCAGCGGCGGCAACTCGGCGACCTTGATGGTGGCCACGGTCAAGGTTCCGTCCTGTGCCGTCACCGGCACCCCGCGCAGCACCGGGGGGCCGCCGTCTTCGGGCTTCTCGGCCAGCATGTTGAAGGCGACCTTGGCGATGAAGGCATCGCCGAGCGGGATCATGTTGCTCATGATCAGCGCGTCGATGACATCGCCGTAGCCGATGATATCGGCGGTCAGCGCGGCGATGGGGCGCATCGCGCCATCGAGAGCGATGGTGCCCGCCGATTCGATCCCGAGCGGCCCCCAGCGGACGCTGAAGTCGTTCAGCTCCAGCGTGCCGCCGGCGTCGCGCCAGGCCGTGATCGCCTCGTTGGTGCCGCGCTCGCTCGGGATCGACCCCACGACGCTGGCGTCGATGTCGAGGAAGTCGAGGCTCTCGCCGAGCCCCTCGGCGAGATCGCTCGGCAGCACGCCATCGCGCACGGCAATCGAGGTCTTCAGGACCCGTTCGCCGCTCCCGTCGTCGTCAACGGCAACCCCGTTGGCCAGCAGGCTGCCGACCTGGGCAACCCTCTCGGGCCACACGCCCGCGACCTCCAGTCCCTGCAGGTCGAGCGCGACTTCCCTGAAGCGCCTGTCGCCGTCCAGCCTGACGGTCAGCTGGCCAGCGCCGATGTGCGCGTCGATTTCGCGCCATTCGCCGCCCTCGAGAAGAACCTGAACCGCATTGCGGCGGTCGGGGAAGACGGTGACCTCGCTGAAGTCCCAGGCGCTGGCCTCGGCGCGCAGGGAATCGGTGGCCCAGCGCCATCCGTTCCGCGTGTCGTGAATGCGCGGCTCGCGCAGGGTGACCTCGAAGCGGAGGGGAAAGCCGGAGACATAGGTTCCCCCGGTCTCGATCTCGAGCCCTTGCCCCCGCTGCTTCTCGGCCCACTCGTCGATCCGGTCGCCGATCTCGCCCGCGGCGATGAACCAGTAGCCGGTGTATCCGGCTACCGCGATCGCAATTGTGACGACGACACCGGCCGCCACCAAGAGGACGCGCCTCATTGAACTTCCCATGGACGGACTCGGTCCGAAGAACGGTAATCAGAGCGCCTTACGGGTTCAAGCGTTAGCCCCGAATTCTCACGCGCACTTGGAATAGCCGCAGGCCGGGCAGAGGTCGCACCCCTCCCGATGCAGGAGCCCCGGCTGCCCGCAGCGCCCGCAGAATCGCACCGCCCGCGCCGGTCCGTCGCTGTCGTCTGCTGCGAGCGGCTCCAGATGCGCGGACTCCGGCGGTGCGAGCGCGCCGATGCTCACCAGGTGCTGCTCGATCACGCCGCCGATCGCGGCGAGGATGGAGGGCACGTAGTGGCCGCCCATCCATTGACCGCCCCTCGGGTCGAAGACCGCCTTGAGCTCCTCCACGATGAAGGACACGTCGCCGCCCCGGCGGAACACGGCGCTGATCATCCGTGTCAGCGCCACCGTCCAGGCATAGTGCTCGGTGTTCTTGGAGTTGATGAAGATCTCGAAGGGCTGCCGCCGCCCATCGCGCACGATATCGTTGATCGTGATGTAGATGGCGTGGTCGCTCTCCGGCCAGCGGATCTTGTAGGTGCTGCCGTGCAGGGCCTCCGGCCGCTCCAGCGGGCGGGTCATCTGGATGACCGCGCCGGCCTCGAAGGCATCCTCGGGCCGTGCCGGCGGCGGCTCCAGCGGGAGCTCGCTCTGCCGCACGGCCGGCAAGTGCGCGGGGACCGCCGCGACCGGCACAGCGGCACCTTCGGCGCCTGCTGCGGACGCGCCGTCGCTCCCCTGCTCTGCTCCGGATGCGCTCTCCAGCACCGCGCCGGTCACCGGGTTGGGCCGATAGGTGGTGCAGCCCTTGCAGCCGAGATCGTAGGCCCGCATGTAAACGTCCTTGAAGTCGTCGAATTCCATCTCCTCCGGGCAGTTGATGGTCTTGGAGATGGAGCTGTCGACGAAGGCCTGGACCCGCGCCTGCACGGCGAGGTGGTCCGCCGGGCGGAGCGACTGGGCATCGACGAAATAGTCCGGCAGTTGCGCCGCGTCGCCCTTGAGGCGCCGAAACAGCAGATACGCGTGGTCGTCCACCGACTCCGCCCGGCGCGTACCGTCGGGCATCAGCACGTTGCGCGTGTAAGAGTAGCTGAACACGGGCTCGATGCCGGAGGAGACATTCCCCGCCAGCAGTGAAATCGTTCCCGTCGGCGCCACCGAGGTGAGCAGCGCATTGCGGATTCCCGAGGCGGCGATTGCCGCCTGCACGTCGTCATCGAGGCGCTGGATCGTCGGGCTCTCGGCGTAGCCCGCGGCATCGTAGAGCGGGAAGGCGCCCTTCTCCTCGGCGAGCCTGGCGGACGCCAGATAAGCCGCCCGCTGCAGGCCGCTCATCCACTGCTCGATCAGGGCGTTCGCCGCGTCGCTGCCGTAGCGCGCGCGGCACATGATGAGCGCGTTGGCGAGCCCGGTGACGCCGAGCCCGATGCGCCGCTTTGCCTGTGCCTCCTCCTGCTGTGCCGCGATGGGGAAGCGCGAGCAGTCGATCGCGTTGTCGAGCATCCGGACGGCCGTGGCGGTGAGCGCCTCCAGCGCCGCCATGTCGAGCGCAGCACCCGGTTCGAAGGGATCCTGCACCAAGCTCGCCAGGTTGATCGAGCCCAGGAGGCAGGCGCCATAGGGTGGCAACGGCTGCTCGCCGCAGGGATTGGTGGCGAAAATCTCCTCGCAGTAGGCGAGGTTGTTGGCCCGGTTGATGCGGTCGATGAAGATCACGCCGGGCTCGGCGTAGGCGTAGGTCGAGCGGATGATCCGCTCCCAGAGCGCGCGTGCCGAGACGGTCTTGTAGACGACGCCCTCGAAGCGCAGCTCCCACGATGCGTTGTCCTTGACCGCCTGCATGAACGCATCGCTCACCAGCACCGAGAGGTTGAACATGCGCAGCCGGCCGGGGTCGCGCTTCGCCTCGATGAACGCCTCGATGTCGGGATGGTCGCAGCGCAGGCAGCCCATCATGGCGCCGCGGCGGAAGCCTGCGCTCATGATGGTGCGGCACATCGCGTCCCAGCAGTCCATGAAGGGGAGAGGGCCCGACGCATCGGCGCCGACGCCCTTGACCGGTGCCCCCTTGGGCCGGAGCGTCGAGAAGTCGTAGCCGATGCCGCCGCCCTGCTGCATGGTGAGTGCGGCTTCCTTCAGATGCTCGAAGATCGCGGTCATGTCGTCCGCGATCCGGCCCATCACGAAGCAGTTGAAGAGCGTGACCTGCCGCTCCGCGCCTGCGCCGGCGAGGATGCGGCCGGCGGGCAGGAACTTGAACCCCTCCAGCGCGCGATAGAACTCTGCCTCCCAGCGCTCGGGCTCCGCCTCGGCCGAGGCCAAGGCGCGGGCCACCCGCCGCCAGCTATCCTCGATCGTGCCGTCGATAGGCGTGCCGTCGGCCGCCTTCAGGCGGTACTTCATGTCCCAGATGCGGGACGAGATCGGCAGCATCTCGGTCATGGCCGGTCCAGCGCCTCCGGATGTTCGGCCATTGGCTCGATATCTATCGATGTTCGCACTTTGTTTCCCACCCGCACACTCTACCAGCGCAGCTCACCTCACACAATATAGTGCGACGGGATGGTTGTGCGATCGAAGACTCCGGCCGGAGCGGCTAACCGCGCAGGGCTATGCCGCGTCGGCTTGTCCGGGTGCGGTGTCTTCGGCCTGTTCGGGCGCGGGCTCGTCCTTGGTGCCGTAGAGTTCGGCGAAGAGCCGCTGCGATGCCTCTTCCATCGTCGATTCGAGGCGTTCCATGAACTCCCGCCGCGGCAGCCCCGGCGGTATCGGCGGCAGATACTCCATGACGATGGTGCCGGGATAGCGCCTGATCGAGCCCTTGGGCCAGTGCATGCCCGAGTTGAGCACCACCGGCACCACCGGCACGTTGAGGGCGCCGTAGAGCGCGGCGACTCCGGGCCGGTAGGGCAGCTTTTCCCCCGGCAAGACCCGCGTGCCTTCGGGAAAGATCACGACCGGTCGGCCGCGCGCCACCGCCTTCTGCGCGCCCTTGACCAGCCCGCGCAGCGACTTTCCGCCGCCGTGGCGGTCGACGAAGATCATGTTCACCTTGGCGGAGAACCAGCCGTAGCCGGGAACGTAGGAGAGCTCTTTCTTGATCACGTAGGCGGGGTCGTCGAGCTCGTGCAGGAAGACGTGGGCCTCCCACTCCGACTGATGCTTGGAGGCGATGATCGCGGCGCCCGTGGGCCTGTGCTCGCGGTTCCGGATCTCGGAATGGACCCCCGCGATGATCCTCAGCAGCACACCGTTGCCCGCCGACCAGGTAATCACGAATTGGCGGAACCAGCTGCGCGGCAGCACCAGCATCGGCACCATGACGGTGCCGATCATCACCCCCCAGGTGTAGAATGCGACCGTGCAGAGCACCGAGCGGAGCGTGTTCCCCAAGGTGTGCGCCTGCGCAGGCCGAAACCGAGCGTTCGGCGCGCCAGTGCCCACAGATACTTGGTGAACTCGCTCGCGATCAGGGCCGCGGTCCCGCGATAGCGCCACCAATGCTCGACCTTGACGTGATCCGGAAACACAGGGTGTGCCACAAGAGTAGCACTTGGCATGGCGCTTCGGAACTCCATCATGGCCCTCGGCATGTGATAACCGCTGGTCACCAGGCGGAGGCTCGTGAAGGCACGGTCCGCCATCCATACGGCGGCTTCCTGCGCGTTCGCCGCGGTGTCCTCGGCCTCGTAGCCGAGCTCCACGCAGCAGGCCCAGAGCGCCGGATCGTGGCGCGCGCGCAGCTCCGCTCTTTCGACCCCCTCGGCGACGCCGGTAACGAAGAGCGCCTGCGCGAGGCCGTCTTCGAGCAGGCGCAGCCCCTCCTCCAGGCGCCCGGAGCCGCCGGTCGGCACGATGATGGCCTCGGTTGCAAGATTGGGCTGTTCGGACCCCTCGCTGGCCGTATCGGCGAACCACGCGAGCCCGCCGGACCAGAGCAACGCGAAGAGCGCGACCGCCACAAGCACCGCCGCCGCGGCGCGCCGCGCCCATCGCCGAACGCCCGGAGCCGCCTTAGACTGCATGACCAGCCGTCGCCGCGGCTCCGGGCTGCGGCACTTGCCCGCAGCGCGGCCGAGCGCTGGGCTTGACAGGGCGGGCTGTGAGGTGACTTGGTCGGAACGCCCCTGCGACGGGACTTGATGTGGAGAGAGGGCCCCTGCCCCGCCCCCCATGATCGTACGCTGCTCTTCCTGCGCGACCCGCTACCAGGTCGATCTCTCCGCCCTCGGCGAGGCCGGGCGCCGGGTGCGCTGCGCGCGCTGCGGCCATGTCTGGCACCAGACCCCGGGCGCCGATGCGCCGGAGGCATCCGACTCGGCCGCGTCGCCGGTGCCGCTGAACCGCTCGCCGGCATGGGCGGGCTGGGCCGCGGCGGGACTCTTCGTCATTGCCGCTCTCGCGGGCCTCGCACTCGCGCGCAACGCCATCGTCGACAGCTGGCCGGGCACGGTCAGCATTTACGATGCCGTCGGCTTGCCGATTCAGGCCCCCCATGCGCAGGGGCTGCACGTCGTCGACGTGCAGTCGGAGCGGGTGAAGGAAGGCGACAGGACCATCTTGCTTGTGCGCGGCCTTGTCGAGAACACCACAGACAAGGGACGCAGGCTGCCGCCGCTCCGTGCGGTGCTCGCGGATGAGGCGGGCACCGAACTGCACGAGTGGCCGGTGGCGGCGCTGTCGCGCGTTCTGGACGGCGGACAGAAGACCGCTTTCGAGAGTTGGCTCAAAGAACCGCCGGAGGGAGCGGTCAAGCTCTCGGTCGATTTCGTCGCCGACGACGAAGGCTAGCCTCGGAGGATCGGGGCTCAAGCGAGCCAGGACGGGACCTCGTCGCGGGCCAGCAACGCCTCGTGGTCCTGGCGCGGCCGGATGCAGGCAAGCGCGTCGCCCCGCACCATGACCTCGGCCGGCAGCGGCCGCCCGTTGTAGGTCGACGCCATGACGGAGCCGTAGGCGCCCACGTCCCGCACCGCCAGCAGGTCGCCGGCGGCGAGTGGGGGTAGCGCCCGCCCGCGCCCCAGCACGTCTCCGCTCTCGCAGACCGGCCCGGCGATATCGGTCTCGACCGATCCCACGCCCGGCACGGGTTCCGCCACCGGATCGATTCCATGCCACGCGTCGTAGAGTGCGGGCCGCATCAGGTCGTTCATGGCGGCATCCACGATTGCCCAGCAGCGCTCGCCGGCCTGCTTGACCGCGATCACGCGTGTGAGCAGGACGCCTGCCGGCGCTACCAGCCAACGGCCGGGCTCGATCACCACCGTCACGCCGAGGCGCTGGCGGACGCGCTCGACCAGTGCACCGTAGGCCTCGACATCGGGCGGCGTCTCGTCCCGGTAGCGCACGCCGAGACCGCCGCCGAGGTTGAGCCGGGTCACCGGGTGGCCGGCCGCACGCAAACCCTCCACCAGTGCGACAAGCCGCTCGAAAGCAGCCTCGAAGGGCGCGAGACGCGAGAGCTGCGAGCCGATGTGCACGGCAAGGCCCCGTGGCTCGATCCCCTCCAGCGCGGCAGCCCTGGCGTAAAGCGCCGGGATGTCCGCGTCGTCGATTCCGAATTTGTCGCCCCGCCGGCCGGTAGCGATCTTGTCGTGGGTCTCGGCATCCACATCCGGGTTGACGCGGAGCGTCACGGGCGCGCACGTGCCCGCGGCGCGCGCGGCCGCGTCGAGAGCCGCAAGCTCCGCCGGCGATTCGACGTTGAACTGCCCGACTCCGGCAGCGAGCGCCAGGTCCATCTCGTCTCGCGTCTTGCCTGGCCCGGCAAACACCAGACGATCCGGCGCGATGCCGGCCCGGAGCGCGCCGTGCAGCTCGCCGCCCGAGATGATATCGGCGCCGGCGCCGAGGCGGGCGAAGGTGCGGATCACCGCGAGGGTGTCGTTGGCCTTGACCGCGTAGCAGACGAGCGCGTTGGGCACAGCCTGGGCAAGCGCCCGGTAGCGGGCGACGAGGACCGCGTTCGCGTAGCAATAGGTGGGTGTGCCGAACTGCGCCGCGATGGTGGGGAGCGAGACTCCCTCGGCGTGGAGAGCGCGGCTGCCGTTCATATCCCGGTAGACGAATGCGTCCACGTCAGGCGCCCATCAGGCCTGGTAGGTGGCAGTCGCGGCGTGAGGCGCCACGTGGGCCTCGGCTGGCGGGGGCTCGAGCGGCCCCTTCCTGCCGCAGCTCGAGAGCGCCACGGCCAGACCGATCGCGGCGATGATCGTCATCAGCAGGCTGAGCTTTCGTATCATGTGATCCGGCCCTCCGAGCGGCCCTTCTGCCCGGCTGAGGGGCGCCTCTATAAGAAGCGCTTATAGGAAACGCTGCCGGGCGCGGGCAACCTGTTTCGCGACCTCGCCGGGTGCCGTGCCGCCCTCGCTTGTGCGGCGCGCAATGGCCGTGGCGGGGTCGAGCAATGCCACCACGTCGGCGCTAATCCGGGGCTCGATGGCCTGCAGGTCGGCGAGCGCCAGGTCCTTAAGGTCGCATCCGTTCTCGTCAGCCAACCGCACGACCCGCCCGGTGATCGCGTGGGCTTCGCGGAAGGGCACGCCGGCCTCCTGAACCAACCAGTCGGCGAGGTCGGTCGCGGTTGCGTGGCCGGTGCCTGCGGCGCGCGCCATCGCGTCCGCGTTCACGGACATATCTCGCACCATGCCCGTCGTTGCCGCGAGGCAGAGCGCGAGCGAATCGAAGGCATCGAAGAGGGGCTCCTTGTCCTCCTGCATGTCCTTCGAATAGGTGAGCGCGAGGCCCTTCATCATGGTGAGCAGGCTGATCAGCGCGCCGACGATGCGCCCGCTCTTGCCGCGCACCAGCTCGGCGGCGTCGGGGTTGCGCTTCTGCGGCATGATCGAGCTGCCGGTCGAGAAGCGGTCGGAGAGCGCGATGAAGCCGAACTGCGCGCTCGACCAGAGCACCAATTCCTCTGCGAAGCGCGAGAGATGCATGGCGATCAGCGCCGACGCCGCGAGCGCCTCCACGACGAAGTCGCGGTCGGAGACCGCGTCGATGGAATTGGCTGCCGGCCGGTCAAAGCCGAGCGCCTCGGCAGTCATGGCGCGGTCGATGGGAAAGGAGGTTCCGGCGAGCGCGGCGGCGCCGAGCGGCGATTCGTTGAGGCGCTTGCGGCAGTCGGCAAGGCGCCCGCGATCGCGCCCGATCATCTCGACATAGGCGAGCAGGTGATGGCCGAAGGAGACCGGCTGCGCCACCTGCAGGTGGGTGAAGCCCGGCATGACCGTGGCCACGTTCTCCTCGGCCCGGTCGATGAGCGCGGCCTGAAGGGCGCGGCAGGCCTGGTCCGCCTGGTCCAGACGCGCACGCAGCCAGAGCCGGAGGTCGGTCGCGACCTGGTCGTTGCGCGAGCGCGCGGTGTGAAGGCGCCCGGCCGCCGGGCCGATCAGGGCGGCGAGCCGGGCCTCGATGTTCATGTGGATGTCTTCGAGCGCACGGTCGAAGGGGAAGCCGCCCGCCTCGATCTCGGCCTGCACCCGGCTGAGGCCGTCCGCGATCGCCTCGGCGTCCTCCTGCGAGACGATCCCCTGCCTGGCGAGCATGGTCACATGGGCGATGGAGCCCGCGATGTCCTCGGCATAGAGCCGGCGGTCGAAGTCGATGGACGCGTTGATCGCCTCCATAACCTCGTCGGGCGATGCCTCGAACCGGCCGCCCCACATGCGGTTCGGCGCGTTCCCGGCGCCCGCCTCCGGCGCCGGCGGCTCGGCCGGGGATGTCTTGCGTGTCATGAGTCGGCGACTCCACCGCTACCCTGACTAGTATCGCAGAGCGCCAGCGGGAATAGGAGAAAGACGCAGGGTTCTGGAACCCCGCGCCGGGCCGTGGCACCCTGCGCGCCATGCGGACATTCGTAGTCAAGCCGGATCCTGAGGACGGGCGCCTCACGCGACTGCTCGACGGCGTCGATCAGGACGGCGCTGCGGTCGACGCCCGCGTCGTCGAAGAGCGCCCGCTGACACTCTTCCTCAACGGGCAGGAGATCGTCACAGTGATGACGATCCGCGACTACCCGGAGTACCTGGCGCTCGGTTATTTGCTCAACCAGAACATGCTGCGCCACGACGACGAGGTGACCGGCATAGACTACGACGAGGACATCGAGACGGTCGTCGTCCGCACCGAGCGCGCGACCGATTACGAGGAAACGCTGCGGAAGAAGACCCTCACCTCTGGCTGCGCCCAGGGAACTGTGTTCGGCGATCTGATGGAGCGCTTCGAGCAGACCGTGCTGGACCCGGAAGCTCGCCTCAAGACCTCGTGGCTCTATGCGCTGAGCCGCGCCATCAACATGCAGCCGAGCCTCTATCTCGCGGCGGGCGCCATCCACGGCTGCGTGCTCTGCGAAGAAGCGCGGCCGCTCATCTACATGGAGGATGTCGGCCGCCACAACGCCATCGACAAGATCGCGGGCTACATGTTCCAGAACGACATCGGGCCCTCCGGCAAGATCATGTACACCACCGGGCGCCTCACCAGCGAAATGGTAATCAAGACGGTGACCATGGGCATCCCGATCCTGATCTCGCGCTCCGGCTTCACCGCCTGGGGCGTCGAGCTTGCCCGCCAGGCCAATCTCACGCTGATCGGCCGCGCGCGCGGCAAGCGCTTCATCGCTCTCGCCGGTGCAGACCGCCTTGTCTACGATGCCGATGCGTCGGCAGTTGCCGACGAGGCGAAGCGCCACCGGCGCAAGGGCAGCGTCTCGGCCGAGGACGCGGCCTGATCGCACTGCCCGCGCGAGAGCGAACGCCACTCGGGAGAGACCGCGCTGAGCGCCTATACCGAACTGACGCCGATCATCGTGCTGACGGGCTTTCTGGGCAGCGGCAAGACCACCCTGCTCAACCGCCTGCTGAAGCATCCTTCGCTCGGCGACGCGGCGGTGCTCATCAACGAGTTCGGCGAGGTCGGAATCGACCACCAGCTGGTGGAGGCCGTGGACGAGAGCACGGTTCTGCTCTCGAGCGGCTGCCTCTGCTGCACCATCCGGGACGACCTCAAGCAGGCGATCATGGAGGTCCACGACAAGCGCGCGCGCGGCATCGTGCCGCCCTTTCGCCGCATGATCGTCGAGACCACCGGGCTCGCCGACCCGGCGCCGATCCTCGCCACGCTGATGAACGACGTCTCGCTCCGCTACCACTACCGGCTCGGCACGATCATCACCACGGCCGACGCCGTTAACGGCCTCGGTCAGCTCGAGCGCCAGGAGGAATCGCTCAAGCAGGCGGCGGTGGCGGACCGCATCGTGTTGACCAAGACCGATATCGCCGAGGCGGAAGCGGTCGAGACGCTGCGGCGGCGGCTCGAGCAGATCAACCCCTCTGCCGAGTTTCTGATCGGCCAGCACGGCGCGGTCGATGCGGAGCGGGTGCTTCGCGCCGACATCTACGACCCCGGCGCAAAGGGCGAGGAAGTGCTGCGCTGGATCGAGGCGGAGGCAGCCGCGCCCCACGCCCACACGGGGCACGGTCACGACGTCAACCGGCACGATGCCAGCATCCACTCGTTCTGCCTGGTCCACGACGAGCCGGTGGATTGGACCGCCTTCGGCATCTGGCTCACCATGCTGCTGCACACCCACGGCGAGAACATCCTGCGGGTGAAGGGGCTGCTGAACGTCGAAGGCGTCGACACGCCGGTGGTCATCAACGGCGTGCAGCACATCATCCACCCGCCGATGCACCTCGACGCCTGGCCGGACGAGAGCCGCCAGTCCCGCGTCGTCTTCATCGTGCGTGGGCTGGAGCGGGCGCTGATCGAGGACTCGCTTGCCGTCTTCAACCGCCTCGGCGGCAGTCAGCCGCTGGGCTCCCGGGCGGCCTGAGCCGGTGCTGTATTGAGCGGCGGCGCCGCCCGCGCCGCTCGTCACGGCGCCGGGTAATCCAGAGGAGCCCGATGATCGAGATCAACGGCATGGCCCACGTCGTGCTCACCGTGAGCCGCTTCGACGAGGCGCGGGCGTTCTACTGCGAACTGCTGCCCTTCCTCGGCATGCACAAGGTCTTCGACGGCAACGACTTCGTCTACCACGTGGGCGGGCGCACCGCGCTCGGCATCCAGCGCGCGGCGCCGGAGCATGAGAGCGAGCGTTTCGTGCAGAACCGGGTGGGGCTGCACCACCTGTGCCTGCGTGCGCGTTCGCGCGAGGACGTCGACAGGGCGGCGGCGAAGCTGCGGGCGATGGGGGCAAAGATCGACCGCGGGCCGATGGAGCGGGAGTGGGCGCCCGGCTACTACTTCGTGGTCTTCGAGGACCCCGATGGAATCCGCCTGGAGATCAACCACATCCCGGGCAAGGGTTTGCTCGCCGGCGAAACCCCGGGCGCACCCAGCGACGATCCGGACTGGGGCGCGAACCCGTAGGACCCACCAGTAGAGAGGCCCCGATGCTGACCGACGAGATGCAGACGCTGATCCGGCGCTTTTCCGCCGGTGCCGTTGCGACGGTGAACGCAGACGGCACGCCGTCGGTCTCGCCCAAGGCAACGTTCGTGGTTCTGGACGAGTGCACCCTCGCCTTCGGCCATATCCGCTCGCCGGGAACGGTGGCGAACCTGCGCCGCAATCCCGCGATCGAGGTCTGCTTCACCGACGTCGTCACCCGCAGGGCGGTGCGGGTGACCGGCACAGCCGCGATCCTTCGCCAGAACGACGCCGATGCCGCGCTCGACGACGCCTTCGAAGCCGCGTGGGGTCCGTACCGGCCCCACATGAGCGCCTACGTGAGAATCACCGTGACGGCAGCCGAGTTGATTCTCTCGCCTGCTTACGATCTCGGCCTGACCGAGGACGAGCTGCGCAAGACCAACCTCGAGAAGCTGAACACCTATTGATGGGGCTCTGGGGTTAGGCCGGTGCCTAATCGTGAGTGATCACGACCTTGCCAAAATGCGCGCCTGACGCGAGGTGGCGGTAAGCGGCCGGCGCCTCGGCCAAGGGGAAGCTCCGATCGATCACCGGCTTGAGCCCGTTGCGGCCGATCGCCTTCGTCATCTCTTCGAGGGAGCGCCGGCTGCCCACCAGCACCCCCTTGAGGTGGACGTTCTTCCAAGTCAACGCGAGCGGGTCATTCTCGATCCCGACCCCGCCCAGCATGCCGATCAGCGCGATGCGCGCATGGAAGGCAGCGGCTTCGATGCTCTGGGCAAGCGCGGCGGCGCCACCGGTCTCGATGATCAGATCGGCGCCGCCGGTGAGCGCGGCGACCGTTATGCCCCAGCTCGGATCGTCCCTGTAATTAATGCCGTGGGTGGCGCCCAGTGCAGTGGCGCGGCCGAGCTTGTCGTCGCTCGACGAGGTGATGACCGCGTCGGCTCCCATCATCCGCGCGAGCTGGAGGCCGAAGATGGAAACCCCGCCGGTGCCGAGCAGGAGCACCGTGTCGCCCGCCTTCATCTGCCCGAACTCGACCAGCGAGACCCAGGCGGTGAGCCCGGCGCAGGGGAGGCAGGCGGCCTCTTCGTCGCTGAGCGAGTCCGGGATCGCCACGAGCGACGAGGCCGGAAACGCGGCGAGTTCCGCCAGCGTCCCGTCGCAGCCGCCGCCAAGATCGGTGCCGAAGTGCGCCGGCTGCAGGGGGCCGTCGAGCCAGCCCGTGAAGAAGCTCATCATCACGCGATCGCCGGGCTTGACGCGATCCACGCCCGGGCCCACGGCCACGACCTCGCCGGCACCATCGCTCAGCGGTATCCGGTGCTCGGGCTTGGGCGCGCTGTCGATCAGGTTGAGGATCATGTGATCGCGGTAGTTGAGCGCGCTCGCCCGAATTCGGACCAGAGCCTCGCCTGCCGCCGGTACGGGATCGGGTCGCTCGACCATCCGCAGACTGTCCACGCTGCCCTGTTGGTCACCGAGCTCCCAGGCTCTCACCGTCGCTCCTCCATCCGAAGGCCTTCGCGGGTACGCGTCAGACGACCGTGCCAAACGCGTGCGCCGGCGCACGCGTTGGCGTCTCATAACACTCTTCTATATCGGGACTGGAACTGGCCGTGCGGTGCCGCCATTCAGGCGGCCTGGCATCACGCGATAGCGGCAACCGGCTCGTGGTCCGCTGCTCCGAAGCCTGCGTCCTGCTCCGCGCCGACGAGGCGCCACGCGCCGGGATCGTCGAACAGGGCGGAGAGCAGCGCGTGGTTCATGCCGTGGCCGGAGCGCAGGCAACGGACATGGCCGATGATCGGCGCACCCGCGAGGTAAAGGTCGCCGAAGCAGTCGAGCGCCTTGTGGCGCGCGCACTCGTCGGCGTAGCGCAGCCCGTCCTCGTTGAGGGGGCCGTCGTCACCGATGACCACGGTGTTCTCCAGAGACCCGCCGCGGCCCATGCCAGCAGCGAGGATGCTCGCCACGTCCGACTCCCGGCAGAATGTCCTGGCCCGCGCGAGCTCGGCGCGGAAACAGGTGCGCAGTGGATCGAATTCCACCGACTGGTAGCCGAGTCTTGGATGATCAAAATCGATATCGCAGCGAATGGAGAACGTATCCGCCGGCGTGACGCTGATGTACCTGTTCTCGTCGCCGAGCCTGATCGGCTTGAGCACCTCGATCATGCGCCGGGGGGCGCACTGCTCGACGATGCCGGCACATTCGATCAGAAAAACGAAGGGCGCGGCGCTCCCGTCCATCGCGGGAACCTCTTCGCCGTCCAGCTCGACGACCGCATTGTCGATGCCGCAGCCGGCGAACGCGGCCATCAGGTGCTCGATAGTCCGGACCGTGACCCTGCCATTGCCGATCGCCGTGCAGAGCGTCGCATCGACGACGTTGTCGTAGACCGCCTCTATAGTGCGAGCGGAGCCGGCCGGCCGGTCAGTACGGCAAAAGACGATGCCGGTGCCCGGCGGCGCCGGGCGCAGCTCCATGCGCACCTTGCGGTTGCTGTGCACGCCAATACCGGCACAGTGAATGGCCGACTTGAGAGTTTGCTGTGGGATCATTGCTGTACGGGCGCGAGCCGCCCCCTTGGCCATTCACACTGGATCGCCGCCCCCTTGATTTGGTCGGGTCCGTCACGGCAGACGACACGTTTGCCAGCCGGACCCGACGCAACCCCGAAGGGAATCAGCGATCTAAGTCGTCTCGATCCTTGCAAACGTGCCGTCAGCGGGCAAATCACTGTTTGTTACAGTTTGTTACCGTCCCGTCTCCCGCTCATTCGGTCCTACGCCGGGCTCAGTTGGCCTGGCGGCGGAGAAACGCCGGGATGTCGAGCGGATCCTCCGTGCGTCCGGGCGCCCGGTTGGAGGGCGAAAACCCGTCGAGGAAGGGCTCCGGCGTCGGGGCCACCGCCTTGGGCGCCTCAGCGCCAAGTGCCGGCGACGGCGGCTTCGATGCCGGTGTCGCTGCCTCGCGCGCATTGCCGCCCACCGTCGGCGCAGGTGCCGAGGCCGGGGCTGCCGGCTTCGGCATCCCACCACCGAGCGCCGGCGCCTTTTCGGTGCGCGCCGGCGGGTCGGAGCGGAGCCGGGCCTCCGGGGCGCTCTTCTGTGGGCTTGCCGGCTTCGCCTCTGCGTAGGTGGTCGTGCGCGGTTGCGTGCTGGCGGAAAGTGTATCTCCGTCGGCGCCATTCCGCCGCGCCCGACCCGTACCTGTCATCCGCTCGAAGAGCGAGGGCTTGCCGGTCGGCGGCGCATCGTCGCTTTCCGCGCGGCGCGTCGAGGGTGTCGGCCGTTCGATCGCCGGGCGCTCGACCCGACGACGTTCGATTGTCGGCCGCTCCACCGCCGGCCGCTCGATCGCCGGGCTCGGCTTCTTCTCGGGCGCCCGGGCCTCGGGCGGCGTGAACCGCGCCGACGGCCGCTCCGCCCTCGCCTCGGTGGCCGCAACGGTCGCCCTCGCTGCAACGGCACCGGCTGCGCTGGCCGCCACCGCCCTGTGCTCCGACCTGGCCCGCGCCTCGGGCGGCGCCGGGCTCTGAGCATGCGGAGAGGCCGACGGCTGCGGCGTGGTGGTCACTGCCGGCGCGGGCTGGGTCCCGCCACCGCCCACGGCCGCTGCCGATTCCGCAACTGCCTCGGCCACGGGGATGACGATGTCGGAGGGGTCGGTTCCGGTCGCGACGGAGGACGGGGCCGCTGCCGGTTCGACTGCCTCAGTCTCGGGCTCCGCCGACAGCGTGGTGCCGCCACCGCTCGCGCCCTTGCGATCGGAAAAGCCGAGGACGTGGATGTTGTCGGTGGAGTCCGGAATCGGCGCACGAATCTCATCGGAATCGATGCCGGTCGCGATCACGGCGACACGCATGTAGCCGTCCATCTTCTGATCGAGACTGGTGCCGAAGATGATCGTGGCTTCGTCGTCCACCTGCTTGCAGATACGCGACGCCGCCTCGTCCACTTCGTGCAGCGTGACGTCGGTGCCGCCGGTGACGTTGATCAGCACCCCGCGCGCGCCTTCGATCGACGCATTGTCGAGGAGCGGGTTGTTGATCGCCGCCTCGGCCGCCTCGGTCGCCCGGCTCTCGCCTTCGGCCTCTCCGGTGCCCATCATGGCCTTGCCCATGGTGCCCATCACCGTGCGGATGTCCGCGAAATCGAGGTTGATGAGGCCGGGATTGACCATCAGGTCGGTCACGCCGCGCACGCCCGCGTGCAGCACGTCGTCAGCCATGCCGAAGGCATCCGCGAACGTGGTCTGATCGCTCGCGACCCGGAACAGGTTCTGGTTCGGGATGACGATCAACGTATCCACGTATTGGTGCAGCTCCTGGATGCCGCGTTCCGCGACCCGCATGCGCTGCGATCCCTCGAAGTCGAAGGGCTTCGTGACGACGCCCACCGTGAGGATGCCGTGCTCCCGGGCTGCGCGGGCGATCACGGGCGCGGCACCGGTGCCGGTGCCGCCGCCCATGCCGGCGGCGATGAACACCATGTTGTTCCCCTGGAGGAAGTTCTGAATGTCGTCGAGGGCTTCCTCCGCGGCCACCTTGCCGATATCGGCGCGGGCGCCGGCGCCCAGCCCCTGGGTGATGTTGACACCGAGGCGGACCCGATTTTCGCACAGCGACTGAAAGAGCGACTGCGCGTCGGTATTGGCGACGACGAAGTCGACGCCCTCGAGCTCGCCGGCGATCATATTGTTGACGGCATTGCCGCCAGCGCCGCCGACCCCGAAGACAGTGATGCGCGGTCTGTTTTCCGGCTGCCGTTCAGGCATGAAATCGATGGTCATGGTGTCCTCCTTTACGGTGCTCTTTGATCCGTGTGTTCCCAGAAGTTGCCCCTCAGCCACCGGCCGAGGTGCGACAGGGTGTTGGTGAAGCGCCCGGCAGCGGCGTCGCGTGCGGGCTTGGCCCAGGGTTCCGTGTGCTTCTGTGCCGCATAGACGAGCAGGCCGGCGCAGGTCGCGAATTCGGGACCGGAGACGGCTTGCGCCAGACCGGGTAGGGAAAGGGGCCGGGCGAGCCGCACCTGCTTGTCGAGGATGGGG